>ERZ1370068.6459-contig-5442_pt1 | contig 46312 bp, 52 predicted proteins | sample MGYA00561227_ERZ1370068 | MGnify/ENA primary metagenome ERZ1370068 (study PRJEB38410, sample SAMEA6850437) | metagenome | study: Metagenomic assessment of the ecological functions of the soil: analysis of the soil microbiota associated with the... | reverse complement strand
TGTACTTCGTTCAGTACGTATTGCTCGAGCACCCCGACGTGACGCAGCAGATCCTCCAGCAGATCCAGATCGAGATCGGGCCGGAGCAGATCGTGTCCGCACGGCTGCTGCCGCTCGGCGAGGAGGCACCGGTCGACGCTGCGTCGGTCGCAGAAGGCGGCAATGCAGAGGGGGCGGCAACGCGCAGGTGGCGAACGGCTGAGGCTGCGCGGACGCTGACCGCGGCAGGCCGCGATCGTCGCCGGGTCGGCGCCGCCGATTCGTAGGCGGCAGCGGCCTGCCACGCACTCAATCACCGCCCTACTTTGAGCGCGGCCGCGGGGGAAGGTCGGGTCGAGCTCGACGGCGCCCCGTGGCGCCTCGTGCCCGCCGGCACCGTCGTGCGGTCGGGCCTGCAGGTCGGGCGTGCGCTCGACCGGGGAGACGGCGCTCGCTCGGGGCGCGAGCTTCGCCGAGCCGAGGCGATCGGCGTGGCGGCTCAGCGCTCCGATACCCGCGACCTGTCGCGCGGCGACTGTCGAGGAACGGCTCCGAGCGGCGCGGGACCCGACTCGACGCCCGTGAGAGGACGCGCTCGGCCCTCGAGCAGGCAGGGCTCGTGGACGACCGGCGGGTCGGATCCTGCGAGCCGAGGCGCTCGCCGAGCGGGGCTACGGCGACGCAGCGATTCGCTTCGTCTCGAGGGCGAGGGCTCGCCGCCGAGATCGTGGCGGAGGCCCTCGACTCGGCTCGAGCCGGGCCCAGCGGGCCCGCCGTCAGGTCGAAAACGCGGCGGCGCCGAAAACCGTGCGCTGGCTCGCCGCCCACGGCTTCGACGAGCAGCGCTCGAAGCGGCAGTGGGATTGCAGACGAGCCTGACGCGCTAGGATCATATCGCTTCACCCGACATTTTGCCTGCAAACTGGGTTTTTCGAAATCGCCAACTCTTCGAATCCCGACTCCATGACGCCCTCGAGACGCAGACGACGGAGGCTTACGCCGAGATAGGGCCGGCGCTGCGGCGCGTGCGCAAGGCGGCGCGCCGTCGAACTGAGCGACTTTCGGTGATCCGCGCTGCCGAGGCCGGATGCCGGCTGGGGCAACCCGACCGAGCGAGGCCCGCGCGTGCAGATCGATCATCGAGTCGTCATGCCGGCATCGCCCGCAGGACTCGCGCTCGCGTCCGTCGCCGTGCAGATCTTCGGAGCGACCGAGCGTCGGCAAAGACGCGGCGCATCCGCAGGCAGCTGATCGAGGACGCCGAGCGCGAGGCAGATGCCGTGCGCCGCGCAGGCACAGATCGAGGCTCGGGAGCAGGCCGTCAAGCTTCGGGCCGAGATCGATTCCGAGCTCTGCCGACCGCCGCGAGTCCGGTGCTCAAGATCGAGGAGCGCGTGCCTCGCGAAGGAGGAGATCGAGGGAAGCTCGTCGAGCTACGCGCGGAAGGACTAAGGGGCTCGCCGACCGCGGAGGCACCTCCGCCAGCTCAGGAAGAGCTGAAGCGAGATCGAAGTCCACGCAGCAGCAGCGAGTTGGAGCAGGTCGCCGCCATGACGCTGCAGGAGGCGAAGACGCACCTGCTCGAGCGTCGGGAGGAGCTCGTCGCAGCACGACCTCGCGCGCGGCGCGTGCGCATGCTCGAGGAGGAAGCGCGAGCCGAGTCGAAGCGGCGCGCCCGCAACCTCGTCGCCGACGCCCTCCAGCGCGTCGCCGCGAGCCACGCGGCCGAGACGACGCGTCACGCGTGATCGAGCTGCCTCCGACGACATGAAGGGGCAGGATCATCGGCCGGGAGGGCGCAACATCCGCGCGCTCGAGCACCTCGACGCGGCGTCGACTTCATCATCGACGACACGCCGCACGCCGTCGTGCTCTCGTCGTTCGACGGGCTCCGCCGCGAGATCGCGCGGCTGACGCTGACGAAGCTGATCGAGGACGGGCGCATCCATCCGGCGCGGATCGAGGAGACGTACTACCAGTCGAAGGCGGAGCTCGAGGAGCGTCGTCCGGCAGGCGGGCGAGCAGGCCGTCTTCGAGGCGAACTGCGGCCCGTTCCACGAGGAGCTCGTCAAGATCCTCGGCCGGCTTCGCTACCGGACGAGCTACGGGCAGAACGTGCTCAGGCACACGCTCGGAGGTCGTCCACCTCGCAGGGATCATGGCCGACCGAGCTCGGGAGCGAGCGTGAAGACGGCCAAGCGCGCCGCGCATGCTCCACGACCTCGGCAAGGCGATGACGCACGAGATCGAGGGCTCGCACGCCGCTGATCTCGGCGCAGCTCGCGCGCCGCTACGGGGAGACCCAGCGCGTCGTGCATGCGATCGAGGCGCACCACTACGAGGTGCAGCCGCAGACGGTCGAGGCGGTGCTCGCTGATCTCCGCCGACGCGATCTCCGCCTCGCGGCCCGGGCGCGCGCGGCGAGAGCCTCGAGCACTACATCAAGCGGCTCGAGTCGCTCGAGGAGCTCGCGGCGTCGAAGCCCGGCGTCGAGAAGGTGTACGCGCTGCAGGCGGGCCGCGAGATCCGCGTGCATCGTCAGCCCGAGCGAGCTCGACGACGACTCGGCGCGCTGCTCTCGCATCGAGATCGCGCGGGAGATCGAGGATCAGCTCGAGTACCCGGGCCAGGTCAAGGTGACCGTGATCCGCGAGAGCCGCTCGGTCGACGTGGCGCTCAACCACGGCGCGCGCTCCAGGACGGCGAGAACGGCCATGTGCTCGAAAAGCCGCTGGCCGACTCGATGATCCAGGCAGCATTGCCGAGCTAGCGGCGAAGCTTGAGCACGACCAGCGCGAGGATGTAGACGAGGCGCCGGCGATCGCGCCGGGCTGGGGTAGGGGCGTGCCGTCGCGGCCGTGAGCCCACTCCCACATCGACATCCCGATCACGAGGCAGGACGAGGCTCATGCCGGCGGCGAGGGTCGCGTCCCGGTCGAGCGCCGCCCAGTACTCGTCCCGTCCGTCACCGCGGAACCCGCGCACGGAGACTCGCTGCGACCGAGGACAGCGTGGCGACCCCGATGCTGCCGAAGCGCGAACGAGATCCACCGGACCGCTGGTCAGCCTCCGACCCAGAAGGCTGCCAGGCAGCCCGCCCAGGAAGAACGAGGTCGCTGCGAGAGCCATTTCGGATATTTACGAGCCATTCGGTGAGAACACCTCCTCGACGCTGCTCTCGAAGTACCGGCGCCAGGGTCAGCGCGAGCGGAGGAGGGCACGTAGCGCTCCTTCTCGATCAGTTGACTCGTCTGACGCGAAGCGCATAACGTGTCTCGGAGTTGTCCCTGTGACAGCCCGCGAGCACGCCGCAGCTCTTTGACGAGATTCTTCATTGCTGTAAAGCTAGCAGTGGCATCTAATGGTTGTCCGGCAGGCTTTACCAGTCGTCGCTCCAGGCTGTCACGTCCGACGAGGAGTGGACGAAGCTGTTGCGCGCGGCGATCTCGGCGCGCAGCTGCTGCTCCACGGACGCCGGGTCGAGCTCGCCGGGCGCCACGAGTCCGCGCTCCTCCAGCACCGGCCGGAGCGTCGTAGAGGCGGATGAGCCGCGCGACGCGCGTCGTCGCTGCGCGCGCCGCCGCCGACGACGGTCGACATGCGCAGCGTCGGCGCGTCGAGCCGGCGGCCGCGAAGACTGCCGGGAGCTTCGCCCCGATCATGCGTGTCGGCGCCGCCTGCGGCGAGCGCCTCCGGTCGCGAGGCGGCAGCAGCGGTCCCAGAGCTCGACGACGGGGAACGAGCGATGCCCGGTCCAGTCGATCTCGTGGAACGCGACGACACCGCCCGGCACGACGTTCGCAGCGAGGCGGCGCAGCGTCGGACGGGTCCGAATGAACTGGAGGACGTAGCGGCCGACGACGGCGTCGAACGGCCGCTCGTAGTCGGAGCGCTGCGGGATCGCCCTCGCGGAACGAGACGTTGCGGAGCGGAGAGTCCGGCGACGCGCTCCCGCGCGGCCGCCACCGCCGAGGCGCGCGAAGGTCGACGCCGACGACAGAGCCCTCCCCGCCGACGAGCTCGGCCGCGATCAGCGCGACGTCGCCGCGGCCGGTGCCGACGTCGGCACCCGCATGCCAGGCACGACGCCGGCCTCGACGAGGAGCGCGCGCGTGACCACGGCCCGATCAGCGCGGCCTGCCGCGCGAGCCGCTCGAGCTCGTGCTCGGAGTGACCCAGGACGTAGGGCGAGGCGCTGCGATGCGCCGGTACCGTCACGGCAGTTCGGCTGCCAGATGAACGCTCACGACTCGCGAGCGGATCAAGGGCATGCTCGAGGAGCTCGGCCTCGGCGAGGCGCAGCGCCAGGACGAGGCCGACGTCGTCGTCTTCAACACGTGCACGATCCGCGAGAAGCCGGACACGAAGTTCGCCGCGTACATGGGCGACGCCGCGCGCGCGAAGCGCGAACGGCCCGGACACGGTGATCGCCGTCGGCGGCTGCTACGCCGAGGCGCAGCGCGAGCGGCTCTTCTCGCTCTACCCGGAGGTCGACGTCGCGTTCGGCCCCGGCACGATCCCGCATCTCGGCGAGTGGCTCGGCGCCGGCGGCTTCGGCGTCGCGCGCGGCGCGTTCGGGATCGCGGACGAGCGCGCTTCGCGGCGACGCTGCCGATGCACCGCGAGCGGCGGTTCCAGGCCTGGGTGCAGATCTCGATGGGCTGCAACTCGACGTGCTCGTACTGCATCGTCCCGGCCGTGCGCGGCCGCGAGGTGAGCCGCCGCCCCGGCGACGTGCTCGCCGAGGTGACGCACCTCGCGAGCGGAGGCGTGCGCGAGCTGACGCTGCTCGGCCAGAACGTCAACTCGTGGGGCCGCGACCTCCTGCCGAGATCCACACCGAGTTCGGCGAGCTGCTCCGCGCCTGCGACGCCGTCGACGGGATCGAGCGCATCCGCTTCACGAGCCCGCACCCGAAGGACTTCCGCCGGCCCGTGATCGAGGCGATGGCCGAGTGCGCCGCCGTGTGCGAGCACGCGCACCTGCCGCTGCAGTCGGGCTCGACGCGCGTCCTCAAGGCGATGCGCCGCACGTACTCGCGCGAGCGCTACCTCGAGCTCGTCGGCGACCTGCGCGCCGGCGATCCCCGACCTCGCGCTCGACGACGGACATCATCGTCGGCTTCCCCGGCGAGACCGAGGACGACTTCCGCGAGACGATCGAGGTCGTCGAGGAGGTCGGCTTCGACAGCGCGTTCACGTTCGTCTACTCGCCGCGGCAGGAACGGACGCCGCCGCGATGGCCGACCAGGTTCCCGACGACGTCAAGCGCGACCGGATCGAGCGCCTCGTCGAGGTCGTGCAGCGGGTCGCGCGCGGAGCGCAACGCCGAGCGCATCGGCCGGGTCGAGGAGGTGCTCGTCGAGGGACCGAGTCGCGCACCGACCCGTCGTTCCTGCGCGGCCGGACGCGCCGCAACACGACGGTCAACTTCGTCGGCGACGCGGCGGCAGGCGAGCTCGTCGACGTGCTGATCGACCGCGCGACGTCGACGACGCTCGGCGGCGCTCAGGTTGCCGTCGCGGTTCGCTTAGTAGTCGGCGGCCGCGGCGCGCAGCGGCGCATGCCAATTGCTGCGGGCAGGAGCGGCAGCCATAGGTTGCAGACGCGATACGCGAACACCGCGAGGCACGGCGGCCGCGAGCGAGATGCCGCACCACGAGAGCGCGAACGGCAGCAGCGCCTCGACCGCACCGGCGCCGCCAGCGGCAGCGTTCGCCGCGTGAGCGCGTAGCCCGTCGCGTAGCCAAGCAGCAGAAGCTCGATGTCGGGCGTACCGTGCGTGAAGGCCTGCAGGCAGGCCCACAGGCAGACGATGTCGCCGAACCAGTAGACGGCGGTTCCGAGCGGCCCGATCAGGTGCTTCGTCTTGAACAGGCATTTGAGGACGTGGATCGAGTCGAGGGCCTGGGAGACTCCCTCCGCCAGCCGCCCTTGTCGTGCGAACCGCTGGCGATGCCCGACCGCCCAGAGCGCCGCGATGAAACCGACCGGGACGGCGATCGCCCAGGGCAGCGTCAACCCGAGATTCGGGCGTGTGCTTTCCGTTCGCGAGCAGCACGATCGCGGTCACGCAGGCCGCAGGTCCGAGCAGCGCGTACTCCAGCGCACCGAGGCCGAGCACGCGGACGCGCGCTTCGCGGTCGGTGACGCCGGTCGGCTGAAAGGCGATGCAGATCGACGGCGAAGCCACCGCGCGCCACGAATGCTCGAATCCCGCCGTCACGGCGGCCACCGCCGTGCGGGCGCTCATCTTCGTGCCGCGATCGACGCGGGCCACCTCGCGATAGCTGAGCACATAGCCGACGTAGGCAGCGGCCTCGGCGCCGAGGGCGACGAGGAACCAGATCGGGCTCCACCGCGTGGAGCCTTGCCGCAACGTGGCCGAAGCCGGCGACCCAGGCCACGGCGAAGAGCGTGCCGAGGGCGATGAGGGTGCTCGCGACGACGAACACGAGCGACTCCGCCCGAGATCGCTCCATGTGCGACCTACGAGCGAATGCCGAGAGGATCATGAAGATAGAACGCCGGGGAGAATGCACTAGTGACGGTTATCGGCATCTTTGGTCCAAGCGCGAGCGGCAAATCGGGGGTTGCGGAGGCGCTGGCGGAGCGACTGCCGGTCGAGCTTGTGTCAGCCGACGCAATGCAGGTCTACCGCGGCCTGCCGATCCTGACGAACCAGGCTGCGCTACCCGACGCGGCTCGTCGGGATCTGGCCGCTCGACCATGAGGCCTCGGTCGGGGAGTACGCGCCGCTGGCCCACGCGGCGATCGACGAGATCCTCGGCGCCGGCCGGACTCCGTCGTCGTCGGCGGCACCGGCCTCTATCTCCGGGCGGCTCTCGCCGAGCTCGACTGCCCGCCGAAGCCCGGCCCGGGCGCCCGCGAGCGCTGGATCGAGCTTCTACGACGAGCGCGGCGCCGATGCGGCGCACGAGCGTCTCGCCGAGCTCGATCCGCGAGGCGGCGGCGGCGGTGCACCGAAAACGACCGCCGGCGCGTCGTCCGCGCGCTCGAGCTCGCCGAGACCGGCGCGTCACTCGCGCCGACGCACGACCGAGCTCTGGGCGGAGGAGACGAGGCACCCGACCGTCCTCGTCGGGCTCGACGTGCCGAAAGACGTCCTCGAGCGGCGTATCGACGAGCGCACGCGCGCGATGTTCGACGCCGGCGTCGCCGACGAGGTGCGCGGCGCGCTCGCCGGGCCCGTCTCGACGACGGCGCGCAAGACGCTGGGCCTCGACGAGGTCGCATCGCTGCCGCGCGACGAGGCGATCGAGGCGATCGCCGCGCGCACGCGGCAGTACGCGGCCTACCAGCGCAAGTGGATGCGCCGCGTGCCGGGCCTCGTTATGGTCGAGGCGGATCGCCCGACGGGCGAGATCGCCGATGACATCGTCGCGCTGGCACGCACACGGGAACGTCTACCTCGTCGCTGAGACGACGAGTACACGATGGACCCGGATCTCGGACGGCGGCGTGCTCGAGGTGCTCGGCGATCGACGGCGACGACGTCTCGCATCGCGATCGTCAATCCCGACGGCTCGCTGCGCGGAGATGTCGGGCAACGGAACGCGCATCGCGCGCCGCCTGGCTCATGGAGTCGCACGGGGTCCGACAGCGCACGTGTGCACGTCGGTCCGCGACGATCGTGGAGGTGCGCGAGTCGGCGACCGGCTCTACGAGTCGGACATGGGACGGGTCGAGGTCGGCGCGCGCGAGACGGTCGACGGGTCATCGAGCTCACGCCGGTCGTCGGTCGGCAATCCGCACGCCGTCGTCGTCGGCGACCCGGACGACCTGCCGCAGCATCGGGCCGCTGCTCGAGACGCACCCGCGTTTCCCGAACCGGACGAACGTGCAGGTCGTCGCGGATCGACGCGCCCGGGCGAGGTGACGGCGCGCGTGTGGGAGCGCGGGGTGGGGAGACGACGCGCGTCGGGCCGAGCGCCGTCGCGGTCGCTGCCGGCGACGCACGGCGAGCGGCGACGTGCTCGTGCACTTCCCCGGCGGCGACCTCCGCGTCCGCCTGCCGAGCGGCCGCGCGCTGTACTCACCGGGCCGGCGGAGCGACCTGCACCGCTAGGAGCCGATCTCGTACTCGCGCAGCACGTCGTTCAGCGACGTCTTCAGGTCGGTCTGACTCGCTGCGCCGGCCGATGATCAGCGCGCACGCGAGCTGGTACGTCCCGGCCGGGAACTCCTTCGGCCGCGTGCCCGGCACGACGACCGAGCGCGGCGGCACGTAGCCGCGGTGCTCGACCGGCTCCGGCCCGGTCACGTCGATGACCGGCACCGACGCCGTCGAGCGAGACGTTCGGCGCGAGCACGGCCTCGCTCGCCGATCGCGCACGCCCTCCGTGAGGATGCAGCGCGAGCCGATGAACGCGCCGTCCTCGACGATCACCGGCCGCGCCTGCGGCGGCTCGAGCACGCCGCCGATGCCCGACGCCGCCGGCGAGGTGGACGTCGCGCGCCGATCTGCGCGCACGAGCCGACGGTCGCCCACGTGTCGACCATCGTGTTCGGGCCCGACCCAGGCGCCGATGTTGACGTAGCTCGGCATCAGCACGACGCCCGCGCGAGAGGAACGAGCCGTAGCGCGCCGTCGCCGGCGGCACGACGCGCACGCCGAGCTGCGTCGTAGTCGTGCTTGAGCGGGATCTTGTCGAGGTACTCGAACGGCCCGACCTCGATCGGCTCCATCTTGCGCGATGCGGAAGTAGTCGAGGATCGCCGCCTTCGCGTCCTCGTTCACGCGCCACTCGCCGTCGAGCTTCTCGGCGACGCGGATCTCGCCGCGGTCGAGCGCGGCGATCGTCTCTTCGGTGCTCACAGCGTCCGCGAGGATCGCCGCTGCGCGCTCGCACTCCTCGAGCGTCGGGACGAGCGCGAAGCGGACGTAGCCCTCGCCGCTCGGCCCGAAGAACGAGCCCGGCGAGACGAGCGACGCCGCGCTCGAGCAGCGCTCGCGACACGCCTCGGAGTCCGGCCGACGACGACCCAGAGGTACATCGTCGCGTCGCTCGCGACGACCTCCCAGCCCTTGCGCGCGCAGCACCGGGATGAGCGACGTCGCGCTTCGCGCGCGTAGCGCTCGCGCGTCTCCTCGACGTGGCGCTCGTCGTTCCACGCGACGACCGACGCGCGCTGCACGAACTCCTGCGGCGCCGTGCCGACGGTCGGGCCGGTACGCCTTGAGCGCGGCGATCGATCTCCGGCGGCGCCGCGACGAAGCCGGAGCGGTAGCCGGTCATCGACGAACGCTTGCTCAGCGTCTGGAAGACGATCGACGCGCGAGCGGTCGGCGAGCCTGCGAGCGCCGGACGCCGGCGGCTCGTCGAACCAGAGCTCGCGTGTACGCCTCGTCCGAGCGCGATCACGAAGTCGTGCGCGCTCGGCGCGCTCGGCGAGCTCGCTCGTAGAACGCGAGCGGCGCGACGCGCACCGGTCGGGTTGTGCGGATAGTTGACCCAGACGATCGCGGACGTCAGTCGTCGAGCGACGTCGAGATCGGGCAGGAAGCCGTTCTCGCGCAGCAGCGGCAGCGTGCGCACGTCGCGCGCCTGCGAAGAGCGCGCCGCGCTCGTAGACCGGGTACGCCGGCTCGCCGTAGACGACGACGTTCTTCGTGCCGAGCGCGGATCGACGAGCACCTGCGCGAGCGAGAAGATCGCCTCCTTCGAGCCGTAGGTCGGGATCGATCTCGCGTGTCGGGATCGACGCTCGACGCCGAAGCGCGCGCGTCGCACCAGCCGGCCGCCGCCTCGCGCAGCTCGGGCAGGCCCTGCGGCGAGCGGATACGGCGCGCGCTCGGGCACGCGCGTCGATGAGCGCCTGCGCGGATCGATCGGGTCGGTCGGCTCGTTCGGATCGCCCTTGCCGAAGTCGATCACGTCGACGCCCTGCGCGACGAGCGCGCCGGCGCGCCTCCTCGAGGCGGACGAACGGGTACGCCGCCATCTCGGCGAGCGTGGGCGCGATCCGGATCGCATCGCCAGACGCTATCGAGGAACGTCGCGCAGCGTCGTCGAAGCATGCGCTCGAGGTTCGCGATCGGCGACCTGCTCGTCCTGCTTGTGCGCGTACGCGCGTCGCGCCCGGGCCGTAGTTGATCGCGTCGATGCCCTGCTCGGCGAACTGCGCGACCGGCGTCCACGGCCTGCTTCGGCGCGACGTCCGGGCACGAGCGTCGCGCAGCTGCCTCGACGAGCGGGATTCTGTCAGCGCCGGCGGCGCGGACGGCGAGTTGCTCAGCGACCTCGAGCTCGCCGTCCGGCACGAGCTCGCGCAGCCGCGCCTCGGCCTCCTCACGGGTGCGGCCGGGCGCGTAGCGGAAGTTGAGCTCGACGTCGCCGCGGCCGGGACGACGTTCGACGCGATCCCGCCCTCGACGCGGACGCGCTCACGCACCTCGCGAAAGACGAGCCCGTCGAGCTCGACGTCGAGCGGCTCGAGCGCGGACGAGCGGCTCGAGGCCCGCGCACGAGCTCGTGGATCGCGTTCACGCCCGTCCAGGGCCGCGCCGAGTGCGCGCTCTCGCCGTGGAACGTCGACGCCGCGCCTGGATGTTCCCGAGGCAGCCCGCGTGGAGGATGCAGTCCGTCGGCTCGAGCACGACCGCGAGCCGCGCGCTCGGCGATCGAGGCCGGCCGTCGAAGAACGCGGGCGAGCGGGACTCTCGACAACCGGGATCTCCTCGCGTGTGAAGAAGAGGTAGCGCCCGGGCACGCCCGCCCGCGCGAGCTCGATCATCACGGCGACGCCGCCCTTCATGTCGCTCGCGCCGAGCCCGTAGCACGACGCCGTCCTCGATGCGCCCGGGGATGTTCGCCTGCGCCGGGATCGTGTCGAGGTGCCCGGCGAGCGACGACCGGCGCCGCAGGTCTCCGTAGAGCAGGACACTCGCCGTCGTCGTAGAGCGCGGCTTCCCGGCACGAGCTCGCGCACGCAGGCGCTGACGAGCGCCGCCTCGAGCGGCTCTGGAGGGGACGTCGACGAGCCGGAGCGTCCTGGAGCTGCGAGGTCGGGAGTCGGCACGGCAGGCGTCATAATGACCTCGCGCATGAGCGATTCCGTGATCGTTGAGCAGCCAAAGACCGCTCTGGTCTTTGGGTGCACGCAACCTCGGGCGAGCCGTGGTCGAGGCGTTGCTTGGCGAAGGGTTGGCGGGTTGCAGCGGCGGCCCGATCCGACGCCACGCTGGAGGCGGTACGCGCAGATCGGGTGCGCTGGCGTTGCGAGCCGACGTGACCGACGCAGCCAGCGTCGAGGCAGCGCTGGGCGAGGTCGCAGAGGCGCACGGCCCCGTCGGGCTGGTCGTCAACGCGGCCGCGGCCTACGGTGGTGACCGCAGCGGCCCGTTCGGGGGCGGCCCGCTCGCACAAGCCGGCCCGGAGGCGTTCGACGCCTGGGCTGTGGCGCCGGCCCGTTCTGCCTTCGGGTTCCTGTCGGGGGCGGGGCGGTTCCTGCTGGCGCAGGCCGCGCCAGCGACGCTCGTCCAGGTGACCGGCGGATCGGCGCGGCGGGCGATGCCGGGTCGGGGACTCTGGGCCGCCGGCTCGTTCGGCGTGCGGGCGCTTACGCACGCAGCCGCCCTCGAGCTGCGCGGCGAGGGCATCCACGTGGCCCTGCTCATCATCGACGCCGGCATCGAACCCGTGTCGGGCGAGGCGCGGCCGGGCGTGAGCCGCGAGGCGCTCGCCGATCCTCGGCGGCTCGCAGAAGCGTGTGCTCTTCCTTGCCGAGCAAGGTGCCCGCGCCGCCACCGCACGAGCTCCAGATCACACCCCTCGCAGAAACGTGGGTGCCCTAGCTCCGAAATGGCTGGTTAGTGGACGTCCGCACCGGATCGCCGAGCACAATGACCTGGCAGATGGCGGTACGACAGCCCGATCCCACCGCCGGGCCCTATGCCCGAGCGCGGGTTCGTCTGGCCGTGCTCGCCGCAGGGCGTCGATGCGGACGACGAGCTCGCCGAGCTCGAGGAGCTCGCGCGCACGGCCGGCGTCGAGCCGCGTCGGCGCGCCTCGTCCAGCACCGGCCGCAGCCCGATCCGCGCACGTACGTCGGCAAGGGCAAGCTCGAGGAGCTGAAGCAGGCCTACGGCGACGCGCAGCGCCGAGGTCGCTGCTCGTCGACGACGAGCTCGTCGCCGTCGCAGCAGCGCGCGCTCGAGAACGAGCTCCAGGCGCGCGTCGTCGACCGCACGCAGCTGATCCTCGACATCTTCGCGCAGCATGCCGTGCAGCGCCGAGGGCAAGCTCCAGGTCGAGCTCGCGCAGCTCGAGTACAACCTGCCGCGGATGCGGGGCATGTGGCAGCACCTCGAGCGGCTCGGCGGCGGCGTCGGCACGCGCGGGCCCCGGCGAGTCGCAGCTCGAGACCGACCGCCGGATCGCGCGCCGCCGCGTCTCGCTGCTCCGGCGACGGCTGAAGGAGCTGCGGCAGCAGCGCGACGTGCGCCGCAAGGAGCGCAGCGCGCACGGAGACGCCCGACCGATCGCGCTCGCCGGCTACACGAACGTCGGCAAGTCGACGCTCCTGAACGCGCTCACCGGCGCCGACGGTGTCGCGTCGACAACCGCCTCTTCGAGACGCTCGACCCGACGACGCGCGGCTTCGAGCACGACGGCCGGCGCTACCTCGTCACCGACACGGTCGGCTTCATCCGCCGCCTGCCGCACCAGCTGGTCGAGGGCTTCGCCGCGACGCTCGAGGAGACGCTCGTCGCCGACCTCGTCCTGCACGTCGTCGACGGCTCGGCGCCCGACGAGCAGCTCGATCGAGCAGATCGCGCGCCGTCAACGCCGTGCTCGCACGAGATCGGCGCCGACGAGCTGCCGATGGAGCTCGTGATCAACAAGATCGACGCGGTCGACGCGCTCGGCCGGCGGCGGCTCGCGAACCGCTATCCCGGATGCGCTGCAGGTCTCGGCGCTCACCGGCGAGGGCTCGACGAGCTGCGCGCGCGGATCGCCGAGCGGTTCGCCGAGCGCTTCGAGTCGGTGCGCCTGCTGCTGCCCGTACGACGAGGGCGGCAAGCTGAACAGAGCTGTATGCGCTCGGCGCGCCGATCGAGCGAGCGCGAGGACACGACGCGAGGGCGTGCTCGTCGTCGCGCGGCTGCCGCGTCGCGAGATTCGCCGCTTCGCGCCGTACCTCGTCGCCGACGCGACGGCGCCGCGTGATCGAGCTTCCGATTCGCCGCCTGCGCGGACGATGCCGTCGTGCCCGACGCGCGCGTACTGCCGGCGACGCCGGCCTCGATCTCGTCGTCGTGCGAGCGCGTCGAGCTCGGACCGGGGAGCGCGCGACCGTCGGTACCGGACTCGCGGTCGCGATTCCCGACGGCTACGCGGGCTTCGTGCAGCCGCGCTCCGGTCTCGCGGCGCGGCACGGGCTCACGATCGTGAACACGCCCGGGCTCGTGGACTCGGGCTACCGCGGCGAGCTGCAAGATCGTCCTGCTGAACACCGACGCGCGCGAGCCGTTCGTCGTCGAGCCCGGCATGCGGATCGCGCAGCTCGTCGTGCTGCCGGTTCCCGGGATCGATCCGGTCGAAGTCGACGAGCTGCCGGAGAGCGAGCGCGGCGTGCGCGGCTTCGGGTCGTCGAACGGCGTGATGGCGGGCGAGCCGCGAATCCGCGTCTCGGCCCTGCTGCGCTGGCAGGACCGCGTCCTGCTCTGCCGCCACGAGAAGCCGGGCGGGGCGAGTACTGGCTGCTGCCCGGCGGCGGCGTCAACGCCGGCGAGAGCCTCACGGCTGCGCTCCATCGCGAGCTGCGCGAGGAGGTCGGCATCGAGGACGAGATCCCGGTCGAGGGCCCGATCGCGCTCATCGACTCGATCTCGCCGGAGCGGGCGTTCCTGACGAAGCACGTCGTGCACATCATCTTCGCCGGGGATCTCTCCGGCCGCTCGCTCGAGGCAGTCACCTCCGCAGGACGTGGCGGTGCGCGGCCACCGGCTGTTCGAGCGCACCGAGCTCGACGACGTCGTGCTCCATCCGCCGATCCAGCGCTTCATGCGGCGATGGGAGCCGGGCGACCCGGCTGTGTATCTCGGGTCGCTTTGGGCACCGTAATGCGTGCGATGCAGCCGCTGAAGCGGATCTCGATCCAGGGCTATCGAGCGGTCCGCGAGCTCGATTTCGAGCCGCGCTCGATGTGCGCGCTCGTGGGCGAGGCGTCGAGCGGCAAGTCGACGGTGCTCACCGCGATCTGGACGATGCTCGAAGCCGCGGCGCCGCCGCCTGACGATCGACGACGTCTCGCACGGAACCTCGGGGCGCATCCATCTCGAGGCGGACGTCGAGCGCGGCCGGACGATCTTCCTCGACGCCCGCCCGCCCGACACGCTCAACCTCAACCGCGCGGGTTCGCCGCCGGTGCTGTTCCTGCCGGCGAATCTCCGCCCGCGCACGCTCGTCGCTCCTGCCACCGGCGTGGGGCCTGCCGACGTCGCGCAGCTGTTCCTGCCGCCGCTCCCGGAGCATCACTGGGCGGCCGCAGACGGAGGGCTGCAGCTCGTGAGGGGATGGAGCGCCTCGTCGCCTCGAACCTCCGCCGCTTCGTGCTTCTGATCGAGGAGCCGGAGCTCTACCTGAGCCCGCACACGCAGCGACACCTCTTCCGGCTCCTGCGCACGCTCGCGCAGGGCGGAAACCAGATCCTCTACTCGACGCATGCGCCGGTGTTTCTCAGCGTCGATCGGATCGAGGAGCTCGCGCTCGTCCGGCACAGCTCGGAGCGATGGGACGACCCTCTTCCAGCCCGAGCCGCTCGCCGAGGCCGAGGCGTTCCGCGTCCTCTCGGAGTTCGACAGCGACCGGGCGGAGCTCTTCCTCGCCCGAGCCGTGCTTCTCGTCGAAGGGCGCACCGAGAAGATCGATCTTCCCGCTTGTCTTCGAGGCGCTCGGCTTCGAGCCGGACAAGGAAGGAATCCTCGTCCTCAGAATGCGGCGGGAAGGGAAACATGCCGCTCTTTGCGCGCATCTGCAACGCGTGCGGACATCCCGTACGTCGTCGTCCACGACCGCGACGCGCTGCCCGGAAAGCCGCCCGTCGAGTCGGAGCGCATCGTGAACCGTCAGATCCTCGAGGTCGCGGGCAGGCGGCGAACGGTCGTGCTCGCGCCCGACTTCGAGGCGGTGTCGGGCGTGAGCACCCGCGGCCGCGGGCGCAAGCCGCGGAAGGCGGTTCGCCGCTACATCAGCAACGGTGACGTGCCGCAACCTCTCGCACGCGCGGTGGAGAAGGTCATCAAGGCGGCCCGCGATCTAACGACGACCGCCGCGCGCTCGGCGCGCGCCCGGCCGACACCTCGTACGCGCGTCGACTCGAGATCGTCCGCCAAGTGCTCGAGCTCAGGCGGCTCGCCGCCGCTTCGGTGCGCCAGTGCCTGCGGCGAGCAGCCAGTCCGCGAGCCACGGGTTGCGCGGCAGCAGCGGCCCGTGGAGATAGGTGCCGACTGCGCGTCCGAGCGCGGCAGCCCTCGAAGCCGCTCTCGCCGTCGTTGCCGAAGCCGGAGATGACGCGGCCGAGCGGCTGGGCACCCGGGTCGAGCCTCGTGCGGCCGGCGTGATTCTCGAAGCCCGCCAGCGGACGGCGGACGCCGGGATCGAGCTCGCACTCGAGCAGCACGTCGCCGATCATGCGCCGCTCGCCTGCGACCGTCTCGAGCGGGAGCAGGCCGACGCCCGGCATGTCCTCTCCGTGGAGGCCGCGATAGCCGCGTCCGAGCAGCTGATAGCCGCCGCACACCGCGAGCAGCGCGGCGCCGCCGTCCAGCACGGCCTCGCTGCAGCGGTTCGGCCTTCGCGGCGAGGTTCGATGCGACGCGGAGCTGCTCGCGGTCCTGGCCGCCGCCGACGTAGTAGAGGTCGTGCGCCCCGGAACGATCGGGTCGTCCAGCCCGAGCGCGCGTCACGTCGAGCTCGTGCCCGCGCCACGCTGCGCGGCGCGCGAAGACGGCGATGTTGCCGCGGTCGGCGTAGATGTTCAGGTAGTCCGGATAGAGGTGACCGACGCGGATCTCTCACGCGGCGCGCTCCCAGTAGTGCTTCGCGAGCCCACGCTCGACGACGAGCCGCTGCAGGGCGAGCATCGCCGTGTAGGTGGGCAGCACGACGAGCTCTCCGCCGTCGGGCGTCAGCGCGAGCCCGCGGTCGAGCGCCGCGCCCGAGGTCGGTCTCGACGACGATGCGCGCCGGATCGAGGCCTCCGTACTTGAAGCGGAGCGCAAGCTCGGCGGCACGGTCGCCTGTGGCGACGAAGCGTCTCGAGCCCGGCGAGGAGCGGCTCGAAGTCGACGTCCCAGATCCACGAGACGTCGCGGCCGTCGGCGATCGCCGTCGTTCAGCGCGACGACCGCGACCGCGCGGCGCGCCGCCGTCGACGAGCGTGCGGACGGCCTCGTTCGCGCCGGCAGGAGTTCTTGATCAGGAGCAGCAGGAGGCGCTTGCCGCCGACGGGGATCCGCTCGAACCGGCCGAACGCCGCGCTGAAGCGGCCGAGCCCGGCGGCGATCTCGTCGAGAGAGGCGCCGAGCGCGCGCGCGAGCGTCGCCGCGCCGAGGGCGTTGTAGACGTTGTAGAGGCCCGGGAGCGAGAGCTCGATCCGGCGCGTGCCTTCGGGTGTCACGAGATCGAAGGCGGCTCGTTCCAGGCCGTGCAGCTCGACGTTCTGCGCGCGTCACCTCGAGCGGCGGGCCGCGCGTGCCCGCAGTTCGGGCAGCGGTAGTCGCCGAGGTGGCCGACGTACGCAGCGCGCGTAGTCGTACGGCGTGCCGCAGCGGATGCAGTACTTCGAGTCGGCGGCGTGCTGGAGCGCCAGGCCGCGCAACCCGCGGGTCGTCGACGCCCGATAGACGACGCCCGGGGCCGAGCGAGCGCCCACCTGCGGATCGTCGCCGCAGAGGACGAGGACGGTTCCCGCCGGCAGGGCAGCGACCGCCTGACGCCAGCGCTCGGCGATCAGCTCCAGCTCCCGTAGCGGTCGAGCTGGTCGCGGAAGAGGTTCCCGAGACAGACGGCCCGCGGCCGCACGCGCCGCAGCACCTCCGGCAGCGCCCCTCGTCCACCTCGAGCAGGCCGAGCTCGGCGTCGTCGGCCGCGAGGAGGGTGGAGGCGACCCCCGACACGAGGTTCGCGCCGGAGCGGTTGTGGGCGAGCCGGAAGCGCGGTCGCAGGATCTCGGCGGCCATCGCGGCGGTCGTCGTCTTGCCGTTCGTCGCCGAGACGACGGCGATTCCCGCCGGCAGCCGCGCGCGCAAGCCGGTCGATCGCGCCTGGATCGAGCTTCGAGAGGAGCTTCCCCGGCACGGTCATGCCGGCTCCGCGCCCGAGCAGCCTCGAGAGGCCGGCGACGAAGCGCGCTGCGGCTATCTCGGCTGCGAGTCGCACGCGCCCGAGGGTACGCGACAGACGGGGTACCTCGATCGAGGGAATCAGCCCCGGTCCTGACCCTTCCGGGGGACGTCCAACGCCCGGAACCAGCCTACGTTGCGGCGGCTTGACGTGTAACTGCGGCTTTGTGTGCGCCTAGGGCGTACGCGAATACAAAAGGAGAGTGCAAGGGTAGATGCGGCATTTGCGAGCGAATAGCGGAGATCGCTCGAACGCACTTTGGGGACGTGGCTCGCGTGGCGAGTCGCGTTCGAATGCGCTTTGGGGACGCGGCGGCCGTAGGGCCGGCGCGGTTGTTGCCATGGTTTCGATGTTTGCGATGGCCTCGGTGGCCGCCGCAGGGCGGAACGGTGGCGGCAACAGACAGGGCTACGGCGATCTCAAGTCGTACGTGCCCGACACGCTGCTCAGCGCAATTCAGCAGAACCCCAGACAGTCGTTCGACGTGATCCTCCAGGGCGACCGTAAGGTCAGGGCCCACGGTTGGGTAACGAAAGTACTTGCAGACAAGAGCGGTTCGTCCGACGAGAACGTCGGCGCCGGTGACGTGAAGCGGGAGTTCCAGGCGATCAGCGGAGCACAGCTCACGCTGACCGGCAGGCAGATCCTCCGGCCTCGCGAAGCGTGGCACCGTCGACTCGATCGTTCCGAACGAGACGGTAAAGCTGTCGGGATACTCACACCCCGCCGAGCAACTCGCAGCTGTGGCCGTGGGCCACGGGTGCTCCGGTCGACTGGACTCAGTCGAGCCCCGATGCCGCGACGATCGCGATCATCGACTCGGGCATCGACGCCAGCCGGTCGGACTTCGGCAGTCGCGTGATCGGGCAGGTCAACATGGCGAGCCTCTTGCCGAACTCGCCCGGTGACGGCTACGGCCACGGCACGTTCGTCGGCAGCATCGCCGCCGGCGCGGCTCCCGGCTATGCCGGTGTCGCTCCCGAGGCGGAGCTGCTCTCGATCGACGTGATGAACGACCAGGGCCAGGCAACCGTTGCCGACATCATCAAGGCCTGCGACTTCATCCTGGCCAACAAGGCCAAGTACAACATCAAGGTCGTCGAACATGTCGCTCCACGCGGTCAACCGCGCGAGCGTCCTGTTCGACCCGCTCGACCAGGCAGTCGAGAAGCTGTGGCTGAACGGCATCGTCGTCGTCGCAGCAGCCGGCAACTACGGCACCGCGGGCGCGCCGAGCGGCGTCCCGTTCGCGCCGGGCAACGACCCGTTCATCATCACGGTCGGAGCAGCCGACATCGGCTCGAGCGTCAAGGCGGGCGACGACACCGTCGCACCGTTCTCGGCCTACGGCTACACGCCGGACGGCTTCATGAAGCCGGACATCCGGCGCCCCCGGTCGCTACATGATCGGTGCGGTTCCGGCCGAACTCGGTGCTCACGCAAGCTGAAGCCGACGAACGTCACGGATGCACTCAGGGGCTACATCCAGCTGAGCGGCACGTCGCTTCGCGGCGCCTGTCGTCGCGGCGACTGCTGCGATGCTGCTGGCCCAGCATCCGGAACTGGACGCCGGATCAGGTCAAGGGAGCGCTCATGCTCACCGCGACCCAAGCAGCTGACGACGTCAAGGGCGGAGCCTCGGGGTCGGCGACGTCAACGTCGCTGCCGCCCGGCACGTCTACAAGAGCCGCATCCGAACCCGAACGCCGGCCTCGACCAGTTCGTCAAGGCGGCGGCTGACGGGACGAACGTCTTCGACCCGGCGGCATGGCAGTGCGGCAGCACAAGACCAACAAGGCGTGGAACGACGCCGCCTGGTCGGACGCGGCCTGGTCGGATGCGGCCTGGGCGAGCGCGGCATGGAGCGACGTGGCGTGGGCCGACGCGGCCTGGGCTTCGGTTGCCTGGGGCAGCGCTCGCCTGGAGCGACGTCGCCTGGAGCGACGCAGCATGGGCGACGCGGCCTGGGCTGACAACGCCGAGCGACGCCGGTATCACGACCGGCAACGACGCAACTCAGGCGCGATCAGGACGCATTGGCTCGCACAGTTCCTGTGCGATCCGCTCGCTGACCCAGTGCTCGGCCTCCGCGCCGGGTGCCGGTTACCTGCCGTAACGTCAGCGCCGCTCTACCCTGAACACAGCGAGCGGGCCCCGGAGACGGGGCCCGCTTCGTTGTCAGCGACCGGCGCTAATCCTCCAAAAGGGTGACGGCCGCGTGTCCCCGTTTCCGACACTACAGTTCATGGCTCTGCGGCCATCGATCCGTGGCATCCGACGGCGATTCGTTGAACGCCGTCCCCGAGACGATCGCCGGCGCCGGGAGTGCTGCACATCGGCCCCGCGTCCGACGAAGGGTCGGTTCGCAGCGGCGGCCTGCCCCGTGGCGCGCAAGATCTACCTGGCCGTCCTCGCGGTCGCGACCGTCGCAGCCGCCGGCAACTTCTATCTCGGCGTGCACGAACATCCACCGCGAGTGGGGCACGTTCGTCATCCTCGCCGTGGCGGCGACGATCGCGCAGGTGTTCCCAGTCAAATCGCCGAGGAACATGATGTACCACACCTCGGTCGTGTTCCTCGTCGCGGCGGCGCTGCTGCTGCCGCCGCAGCTGCTCGTCCTGATCCCGCTCGTGCAGACGGTTCCGGAGTGGCTGAAGGAGCGCTACCCGTGGCCGATCCAGGGCTTCAACATGTCGAACTACACGCTCAACGCGCTCGGGGCGTGGGGGGCTGCGAACCTCGTCCAGACACACAGGCAGGGCTCATCCACAGCCGCAACGCACGCTTCGCAGTTGCGGGTCTGGCCGCCTGCGTCGTGTTCGTCGCCGTGAACCACGTGTTCGTCGCGGTCATCCTCAAGCTCGGCCGCGGCCACAGCTTCCTGCGAGTCCGGCCTGCTTCAGCGCCGAGGCGGTCTCGGTCGACCTCGTCCTCGACGATTCTCGGCGTCTCGCTCGCTGCGTTCTGGAACTGGAACCCGTGGCTCATCTTCGCGGCGCTCGCACCGCTCGTCGTCGTCCACCGCTCGCTCAGCGTCCCGCAGCTCCAGGCGGAGGCGCGCGTCGACCCGAAGACGGGGCTGTACAACGCGCGCTACTTCGCGACGACGCTCGCCGGCCGAGCTGGCGCGGGCGGCGCGGCTTCGAGCGGCCGCTGTCGCTGATCATGGCCGACCTCGACCTGCTGCGCGACATCAACAACAGCTACGGGCACCTCGCGGGCGACGCGGTCCCGAAGGGGATCGCGGAGATCTTCCGCATCGAGCTGCGCCACTACGACGTGCCCGCCCGGTTCGGCGGCGAGGAGTTCTCGATCCTCCTGCCGGAGACGCCGCCCGAGCAGGCGCTCGAGATCGCGGAGCGGATCCGTCGCGCGGTCGCCGAGCGGGAGTTCGAGGTCGAGACGGCGAGCGGAGCCGATCCGCGCGACGGTGTCGCTCGGCGTCGCCGGCTTCCCGAAGGACGGCCTCGGACGCGAACGAGCTCATCCACCAGGCCGACCTGGCCGTCTATCGCGCGAAGCTGCAGGGCGCAACCGCGTCCTCGGTGCAAGCACCGAGCCGCTGCTCATGGCGGAGGAGCGCAGCGCCAAGCTGCGCGCCGTCGTCGAGGACGGCGAGCACGTCGACGACGCTGCCGGCTGCAGAGCCGATCGAGCAGGCCGAGGAGCGGCGCACGCCCAAGCCGCGCACGCATCCACGGGCCTACCTTCTTCCAGCTCTCGGCGCGGCTCGCGGTCGTCGTCGGCCTCGGTCAGGCGTCGTCGGCATCGGCCGGGCATCGCGGGCCTCATCTGGGGCTCCAGCACCGACTACGTCGGTCTTCTGGCCGTCCTCGCGCTCGTCGGCGCCGGGCAGGCCCTGTCGTTCGAGCTTGCCGAGGTGGAGGGCTCGCTGTCGGTGAGCGTCGTGGGCTCGCTTGCGGGCGCAGCGCTCTTCGACTACCGCGCCGCGCTGCCGCTCGCAGTCACGATCGCCCTCGTCGACTGGAGCGCGCGCCGGAACTCGCTTCACACCGTTGTCTTCAACATCGGCACGATGGCGCTCTCGTCGCTCACGGCGGCGATGGTGTTCACGATCTGGTCGGGGACGGGCAACACCGGCCGGCTCGTCTTCGCCGCCTTGGGCCTGCTCGTCGGGCGCCGCCTACTTCCTCGTCAACATGGGGCTCGCTGAGCTTCGCCTCCGGCGTCGAGGGCCGAGAGCCCGTGGGACGTGTTCCACGAGCGGTTCGCGTGGCTGCTCCCGCACTACGTCGTCTACGGCTTCATCGGCGCCGTGATGGGCGATCGGCTACGTCGCGGTCGGCCTCTACGGGCTCGCCGTGTTCGCGCGTGCCGCTGCTCCTGATGCGCAAGACGCAGGAGGCGTACCTCAAGCACACGCAGAAGTCGGCGCAGAAGCTGCGCGAGGCTGCGGACACCATCCAGTCGCAGAACGTGTCGCTCGAGCAGGCAAACAGGCTGCTCGCGCGAGCGCTCGACCGCGGCGATGGAGTCGCTGTCGGCCACCGTCGACGCGCGCGACTCGTACACCGCCGGCCACTCGCGACGCGTGCAGCAGCTCTCGCTCGCGATCGGCCGCGAGCTCGGGCTCTCGCAGGCCGAGCTCGACCTGCTCGGGCACGCGGCGCTCTTCCACGACATCGGCAAGCTTGCGATCCCGGATGCGATCCTCCTGAAGCCGGCGCAGCCTCGACGGCGAGGAGTGGGCGCTCATGCAGCGCCATGCGGAGGAGGGCGCGCGGATCATCGACCGCCTCGGCTTCCTCCAGGACGCGGTGCCGGCGATCCGCCACCACCACGAGCGCTTCGACGGCGACGGGCTATCCCGACCGGATCGCGCGGCGAGGAGATCCCGCTCGGCGCCCGGATCATCCACGTCGCCGACGCGCTCGACTCGATGCTGACGACCCGCATCTACCGCGCGGCCCGCCCCGTCGAGGAGGCGCTCGCCGAGGTGAGGAGCGAAGTCAGGCACCCAGTTCTGCCCGCGCTGCGTCGCGGCGCTCGAGCGCATCCTGCCGCTCGATTCCGTCGTCGGGAAGCTCCCGCCGGCCGAGCCGCGGCAGCGTCCCGAGCTCGTCAGAGCCTCGTAGCCAGCGCGCGCCCGTGCGCGTATTTACTTGCGGTTTCACTAACCTGCTCTACCATTCTTGGCATGCCCCAGAAGCGCCGCTTCCGGGCGGTCGCCGACGATCGACCCGGCAAAGCTCGCGCGAGTTCCAGGCGGGAATCCGCAAGCGCTACTCCGGACGAGCAGATCCTCGCCGAGCTGCAGGCGTGCGCGGCAGCGCCTCGGCCGCTCGCCGACGATGCGCGAGTTCGCCGGCCGATCCCGAGACGACGCGTCCACCCGCAGACGGTGATCGAGCACTTCGGCTCGTGGAACGCGGCCAAGCGCGCGGCGGGCTCGTGCCGCGCCGCTTCGCGACCCGCGACGAGCTGCTCGGGCTGCTGCGCGAGCTCGGCGAGGAGCTCGGCCGCCCGCCGACCGCGCGCGACATCGACGAGCACAAGGGCCGGCTGCCGTCGAAGTCGCTCTACTGGCACACGTTCGGCTCGCTCGACGAACGCGCTGCGCGAGGCGGGCTTCGACGTCCCGGTGGGGGAGGAGCGGCTCGAGCGCGCGGTCGAGCAGGGCGCGGCGCTCGCGCGACGGCTCGGGCGGCTGCCGAAGTTCGCCGACTGGGCCGAGGCGCGCAGGAGCGACGACTCGCTCCTGACCGAGTGGCAGGTCTACCGGATGTTCGACGCGCGCCGCGGCGCGTGGTCGACGTTCCAGTTCCTCGTCCGCGAGCGCCTCGACGAGCAGGGCGTCCGGTCTCGACCGACGGGCGGCTCGCTGAAGAAGCGCTAAGCGGCGCGCAGCGCGGCGAGCCGCTGGAGGCAGGAGATGCCCTCCTGCGGCGCCCGGACGGCCGGCAGCGCGACGGCGTCGCGGTAAGCGAGGTCGGGCCGGAAGCGCTCGCGCGGACGATCTGCGAGGCCCGCAGGGCGAGGAACGTGCCGACCTCGAGCTCACGCTTGCGCAGCTCGCACACGGGCGTAGCGCTCGACGACCTCGAGCGCGGCGTGGGTCGAGGCGAAGAAGAACTCGTGCTTGCCAGCCCCGATCCAGAGCGGACGCCCGGCGCCGCGGGCGACGAAGAGGGTTCCGGCGACGCGCTCGTCGAGCCAGGCGGTCGCGAACGAGCCGTCGAGATCCTCGAGCGCGCGCGGCGTCGTTGTGCGAGTGCGCCGCGAGCGCGAAGATCGCCTCGGAGTCGACCGTCATCCGCGGCTCCGGCGCGGGAGCAGCTGTGAGGCGCGAGCAGCTCGTCGTCGTTCAAGATGATTCCGTTGTGGATCCCGACGACCGGCCCGTGGCGGACCGGGTGGTTGTTGGCGGCGATCGACGGGTGGCCCTTCGTGTAGTCGCGGACGTGAACGAGCAGCTCGGTTGCGGTCTGCGGCACCGGCGATCCGCTCGAGCAGCCGGCTTGCGGGCGTCCGCTGCTTCGTCACGACCGGGTACGGGCGCCGGGGCCGCGGTAGGCGTAGCCGACCGCGTCGGCGCCTCGCTCGGCGATCCCGGCCAGCAGGCTCTGCGCCGCGAGCGTCCGGTCGACGGCGCTGCACGAAGAAAGGCTGTATCCCGCGATTCCGCACATACTGAAAAGAGAGCTCCTCGGAGTAGTCCTCGTCATTCCGACGAGAACCTTGAGCCGTAGTTAGCGATTGCATCGGCGGGCGCAGGGGAAGGTTCCCTTGCGGGTATCAAGCCCGGAGGGCCGCAGGCCGATAGAAAAGCGATGGAGCAGCGGCCGCTTCCAGATGAAGCATTTGTCGTTCCCGAGGTAGTCGAACCCCGCCTGGAGCCGTACAGGCAGGCGGCGACGATCCGGAGACGGCAGACGTCGACGTGGCTGAAGAGCCTGTCGCGGATGCGACGACGATGCCTCGAGGACGCCCCGGAAGACGATGCGCCGGAGTCCGACGAGCTCGAGGCCATCGAGGCCTCGAGCGGGCGCGACGCAGGATCCGCTCAAGCTCTACGTGCGCTCGATCGGCGGCGGACCCCTGCTGACGCCGCGCCGAGGAGCGCGACCTCGCGCGCCGTGAGGACGCCGGCGACGAGGAGGCAGAAGCGGAGCTGATCGAGGCGAACCTCCGGCTCGTGATGTCGATCACGCGGAACTACACGAAGGCGGGCGTGCCGCTGCTCGACCTGATCCAGGAGGGCAACCTCGGCCTGATCCGCGCGGTCGAGAAGTTCGACTACAAGCATGGGCTACAAGCTCTCGACGTACGCGACCTGGTGGATCCGCCAGTCCGATGACGCGCGCGCTCGCCGACCAGGGCCGGACGATCCGCCTGCCCGTGCATGTCGCCGAGCAGGTGCGCCGGCTGTTGCGGTCACGCCGCACGCTCGCTCAGAAGCTCAACCGCGAGCCGACGTCAGGCAGAGCTTGCGAAGGAGACCGACCTCGACGAGAAGCGCGTCATGCGACCTGCTCGACCTCGTCGAGGTTCCGGTGTCGCTCGAGACGCCGGTCGGCGACGGAGAGTCGCAGTACGGCGACCTGATCGAGGACGTCAACCTCGATACGCCCGACGAGATGACCTCGCAGCGCCTGCGCGCGCGCGAGCTCGCGAACGCTGCTTTCACACCTGAACCCGCGCATGCGTCGTGTCCTGGCGCTGCGCTTCGGTCTGGACGGCGAGTCGCCGCAGACCCTCGAAGAAGTCGGTGTCGGGCTCGGCATCACGCGCGAGCGCGTGCGCCAGCTCGAGTCGCGTGCGCTGCGTGAGCTGCGCATCGCTGCGCCGGCTCTCGAGCTGTACCTCCGCGTGTAGCGCGTTCTCGCGGCCACTGCAGCGTGAGCTCCCCGCCTACAGGGAGCGAGTGCCAGCGTTCGGCGAGAACGTCGAGTGACTGGATCGGCGCGCACGACGGCCAGCATCCTCGGACGGCCGTGCATCACACGCCCAGTGCGCGCCAGCGGCGTGGAGCCTTCCGGCCACCCGTTCGGATCTCGACATGTCGTCTCGGCGCGCCTTGTAGAGCCGCTCGCCTCGGTGCCTCCACTTGTTCGGCACCTTCCGCCCGACGAACCGGAACGTGCCGGCATTGCCCCCGGCGGCGAGTTGTCCGGGAAGACGCCTCGCTCGATGCGCCACTGCGGCCCGGCGACGAAGTGCAGCAGGTCGTGCGGAGGTATGGATCCCAGCCCGGGGCCGGGTGCATCAATAGCTCGGGGCGTTCCTGGCGATCGCACGAACACGCCGTAGCGGCGCTCACCCGGTCCGCCTGGAAGCGTGACGTCCATCGCCGGAATCGTACGTTGGTCGGTCTCAGAGCGCGGCGACCATCTGCATCTCGCGGAGGCCCGCGAGACGCCGCAGCGACTCGAGCTCGATCTGCCGCACGCGCTCGCGCGTGAGACCGAGGCGCTTGCCGATCTCCTCGAGCGTCTTCGGCTCCTCGTCGAGGAGGCCGTAGCGCAGCACGAGCACCATCCGCTCGCGGTCGGGCAGCGCCTGGAGCGCCACCGCGAGCGCCTGGCTGCGCAGCGAGACCTCGACGCGCTCTTCGGGCAGCGGCTCGTCGCCGGCGACGAAGTCGCCGAACACCGCGTCCTCCTGCTCACCGACCGGCTGGTCGAGGCTCGCGGACGCGCGTGCGGCGGCCTTCACCTCGCGCGCCTGCTCGATCGGGAGCGACGCCTCCTCGGCGATCTCCTCGAGCGTCGGCTCGCGGCCGAGCTCCATCCAGAGCGTGCGCTCGGCGCGGTTCATCTTCTGCATGCGCTCGACGATGTGCACCGGCATGCGGATCGTGCGCGCCTTGTCGGCGAGCGCGCGCGCGACCGCCTGGCGGATCCACCACGTCGCGTACGTCGAGAACTTGTAGCCGCGGCGCCAGTCGAACTTCTCGACGCGCGCGGATCAGGCCGAGCGTCCCCTCCTGGATCAGGTCGAGGAACGGCAGGCCCTGGTTGCGGTAGTTCTTCGCGATCGAGACGACGAGGCGGAGGTTCGACTGGATCATCCGCTGCTTCGCGAGCATGTCGCCGCGCTCGATCTTCTTCGCGAGCTCGACCTCCTGCGCCGCGGTCAGCAGCGCGTGCTTGCCGGCCTCGCGCAGGAAGAGCTGCAGCGCATCGGTCGTCGTCTCGACCGGCTGCACGGCCAGCCGGCTGGCGGCGGGGAGGCGTCCTCCTTCTCCGGCTCAACGACGAGCTCGATCGCCCGCCGGTCGAGCTCCGAGTAGACCGCTTCGATCTCGAGCGGGTCGAGCTCCGATCGGCTCGAGCAGCTCCGACGAGCTCGACCTGGCGCAGCTGTCCGCTCGCCTCGGCAGCCTCGAGCAGCGCCGCAAGCTCCTCGTTCACGAGGATCGTCTCGATCTCTACCGTCACTCGCTCCCTGCGTCAGTTCGTTGCCTGGGCCTAGTGTGCCTCGACTTCATACAACCAAAACATGTCGGGCATCCCTAAATCAAGTGCCTGATGCCTCGCGTCAATCGAACGCCCTCGAGGGCGTCCCGTCGGTAGCTGGTTCGCCCCAGTCGTGCACGGGAATCAGTGTTATGTCAAGCTGGCCTCAGAAGCTGCAGCCGGCACGTTCGCGAGTGGCTCCCTCCTCCTCTTGTCCGCCGCGCGCCGCGGGCGGCTCCCGATGCGTTATCCACAGGCTGCACAAACGACTGTGGAAATGTTGATTGTTGAATAACTCCGCAAAACTGCGGATTTTTCCCGTCAGCCGTGACCTTGCACCGCCCTCGACGACCTCCTAGATTCACTCCATGCGCCGAGCGCGCAGCGAGGTGAGGTCGAAGCGGCACCGAAGGGCTGTACGAGGATGGTCCGCAAGGGCCAAGATCGGAAAGTCAAGCGGTGTAGTGGACGAAATCGCAAGCGGCTCGGCGAATCTTTTGGACCGGCGCCTTCGGGCGCCGGTCCTTTTTGCGCTGCCGTGAGCGCCGATAAGATCGCCGCGATGCACTCCGACACGCCCAGCATCGACCCCGGCGTCATGGCGTTCGTCCGGGCGCTGCTGCTCGCCGTCTTTATCTATTTCGGGCTCTTGGCGGTCGGCGGCGTCTGCCGCGTTCGCGATCGTGGTCTCGGTCGTCTCGTTCGCCGCGATGTGGCTCTTCATCCGCCTACGCGGCGAAGACGAGCCCGGTCGTCTAGGAAACCCGTCGGCGCGCTCTCGGCGCTCCCGGTGCTTCCCGGCGCCGGTCAGCGCGAAGACGAGCTTGCGCGCGAGATCCTCGCCCAGCGCCTCGTCGAGCCGCTCGCGAGCGGTCGCCGAAGCCGGGTCGAGGGCGGCGCAGTGGCGGCGAGGAGGGCGAGGCCCCGGCGCTGGGGAACGGCATTCATCCCGCTTTGACTATCGGGAACGCCGCCGGGGCCGATGATCCCTGGGTGAGGGTTAAGGGTCGCGACGGCCGCGACCCCACCCCGCGACTCGCTAGTCGACCGTCTCGGTCTCCCGCTCGCTCCGCGGGCCAACCGGTCACCAGCTGCGGCTCGGCGTTCGCCGCGGCGTCGCGCTCCGCGGTCAGCGGCTCGTCGGCGACCGTGTCCGTCGCCGGCTCCCGACGCCACACAGGGCCGCGTGCGACCTCGTCGTCGACCGCCGCCGGAGCCGCAACCGGAGCTCGCAACCGGAACCGGAACCGCATCGAGCGTCGTGCCGAGCACGATCCCGAGGGCCGAGCGCAAGCGCACCGTGCCAGAGGCCGAGGGCATGGACGATGCCCATGAGCCCGAGGCTCTCGCTCCACGAGGCGATCGTCCCCTCGTGCCAGCCGTTGCCCGGCTGTGTCGCCATCAGGATCCAGCCGACCGCCACGAGCACCGGCACGAAGCCGAGCAGGAATGCCCCGCGCGAGAACCGCAGGCGAAGCCCCTTCGTCCAGCCGCCGAGAACCGGCGCGAGCGCCAGCACGAGCCCCGCGGCTGCGACGATGCCGAGCGACGCCCAGAAGCGGGCGGTTGACTGCATGCCGACCCGCGTCGCCAGGTAGAGCAGCAGCCCAGCAAGGCCGGCCGAGCGCGATCGTCAGACCGCGAGTTACGTCGTAGAGCCCATATCTGCGCATCCCAATCACTTTCCGCGTTGACGCGTTCGGAGGGAAACGGAGAAGCCGCCCGGCTCGGTTGCGGCTTACGTTCCTAGAGTTCCAGCCGCCGGGCGTCGAACCCGGTCGACCAGAGCTCGTCCCGGAACTCCGGCGAGCGCCGCGTGGAGGTCGTCCGGGAAGAGATGCTCGACCACCCCCACCTCCCGGTCGTTGTGGAACGGCAGGTCGACGTGCTCGTGGGAAACGATGTTCACGGAGGTCCGCCGGCAGGACGGGCAGCGCACCGCCAGTCCGAGCGCGTCCTGGCCGGGAGCGAGCAGGAAGAACGCCGAGGGGAACACCGGCCGCGGCCGCTCCTCCGGATAGCAGAAGAAGCTCCAGGGCCACTCCCCGCTCCCGATCCGCGCCGCGGCGCGCTCGCCGAGCTCGGCCGAGACCGGCTCGATGCGCGAGGTCATCAGGTTCAGGAACATCGCCGCCCTCGAGCCCGAGGGGCGCCCAGTCGAGCTCGTCGTGGCTGACGAGCCCGTCGTGCTCGTCGCCGCACGGGCACGCGAAGCGCACCTGGTAGACGACGGGATGGGCTGTGCCGGCGAGCGGCTCGAGCGTCCGGAAGGCGGACAGGGACACCCGGCTTTCGCCCCTCCGGGGACACGAGAAGGTGTATCGCGACGTCAGTGCGTCGTACATGTCGAAGGTCTAATCGGCAGATCGGACGGAAAAAGGCGAGTATCGCTTCCCCGGCCGAACGGCGGTCAGTACTCGATCAGCGAGTAGATGTCGTAGTTGGACAGCCGTTTCCGGCCTCCGAGGAACGACAGCTCGATCACGAAGTTCACGCCCACGACCGTGCCGCCCAGCTGCTCGACCAGCCCGCCGATGGCCTCGACGGTCCCTCCCGTCGCCAGGACGTCGTCGTGGATCACGACACGCGCGCCGTCCGCGATCGCGTTCGCAGCCACCTCGAGGGCGTTCTCGCCGTATTCGAGGAGATAGCGCGCCGTCACGGTCTCGGGCGGCAGCTTCCCGGGCCGGCGTGCCGGCACGAAGCCGCACCCGCCTCCTTTGCGATCGCGGCGCCGAGGATGAAGCCCCGCGCCTCCGCGCCGAGCACGAGATCCGGCTCCCGCTCGAGCGTCCAGGCGGCCAGCCCGTCGACCGCCTGCCGCAGCGCGGCGGGGTCGAGCAGCAGCGGCGTGATGTCCTGAAGCCGATCCCGGGCTCGGGAAAGTCCTCGACCTCGCGGACGAGAGATCTGAGGTCGATCGCCGTCACTGACCGGCGAGTCTACGGACGTTCCGCGCGAAGAGGAGCTGCGAGAGCTCGTTCGCGGACTCCGCCAGCGCCTGCAGATCCTCGAGCCCGGCGCGCCGGCGCTCCGGCGTGCGTGCCCGCAACGCTGGCCCGACGAGCGCTTCGAGCAGGCCGGACTCTCGGTCCGCTGCGGTGCGAAACGCGCGCAGGTGGCGCGGGCGATCCCGTAGCGCGCGAGCGTCTCGCAGGTCTCCGCGATGTCCGCGTCGGTCTCCGTGTAGAGCCGCTGGCCGCCCTCGACCCTCGGCTCCAGGAGGCCGAAGTCCTCGAGCTCCCGCGCTCGCGTCGGCTCGATCCCGGCGCGCTCGCAGAGCGCCTCCAGGTCGAGTCCTTCCTCGGCCTCCCCGAGTGACGTCCGCCGGCGGCGCCGCTCCTTCCCGGCGCCGGTGGCAAGCTCCTCGCGGATGACGCGCAGCGGCAGGAACTCGTCGCGCTGGAGGCGCAGGATCGTCTCGAGCCGGTCGACGTCGTCCTCGCCGAACAGGCGGTAGCCGCCACGCGTCCGCTTCGGCGTCAGGAGCCCCTGATCCTCGAGATACCTGATCTTCGAGATCGAGATGTCAGGGAACTCCGGCTTCAGGCGGCGGCACACGGTGCCGATCGTGAGGAGCCGCTCGCGGGCCGGTGAGGATGGAGGGGCAGTCGCGGACATCAGCGGGTGAGGAAGGTCAGCCGGTACTTGCCGATCTGGATCTCGTCACTGTCCTCGAGGGCGGCCGACTCGACCCGTTTGCGGTTGACGAACGTGCCGTTGAGACTCCCGGCGTCCTCGATCAGCCACCGGCCGTCGCGCTGGACGAGCGTGGCGTGCTTGCGCGAGACGGTGACGTCGTCGAGGAAGATCCCGCAATCGGGCGAGCGCCCGATCGTCGTGCTGTCGCCCTTCGGGGCGAACGTCTCGCCCGCGCGGCCCCCCCGAGCGGACGACGAGTGCGGGGCCGTTGATCCCGAGGTCGCCGAGCGTCTCGAGGAGCTCCTCGCGCTCCTCTGCGGTGAACGACTGCGTCTGCTCCCCCGTCTCGGACTCACGGTCGTGCAGGAGCGCACCGCACTTGGCGCAGTAGTTCGCGGCCTCCGGGTTCTGAAAGCCGCATTCGGGACAGTAGATGTGGCTCATTCGCTGGGAGGCGCAGCCTTCCCGGTGAGGATCTCGGTCAGCGACTCGACGTCGACCTGGTCGAGAACGCTCCGCCCCTCCGTCTTCTGCAGGCGCGCGACGAGCTCGGCGCGGAGGATGTCGATCTTGCCGTGCAGGATGCGGCGCTGGTACGACACCTCCTGCTCCTCACGGGTGTACTCGCCGATCAGACCCTTGAGGTCTTTGTCGGACAGCGTGGCCAGGTCGGGCAGTGGCTCCACGGCAACCTTTCGCTCGGAGGGTCAAGTTCAACTTTAGCCTTTGGCGCAGGCAAGTCTAGACCCGGGGTTTAGGTTCGCGCTGTGGCCGCCTCGCCCTGCTCGATTTCCTCGATGATTCCTCGAAGCTCGGCGGAGAGCTCCTCCGACCCCTCGATCGTCTCGCCCTCGGCATAGAGGTGGATGAACGGCTCGTCGGGGTCGGGAAGCACCTGAACCCAGCCGCGGGGGTCGAAGACCTTGATCCCGTCGGTGAGATCGACGTCGCGGTCGGTGAACCGCTCGTTCAGGACGCGCATGACGAGCCCCTTCATCCCCCACGGGCACGCGAGCTGGTGGTGGACGAGGGTCGACGGCGGCAGCTCGGCCACGATCTCCGAGAGCGGCCGTTCCACCGGCGCCAGGAGCTCGAGCAGCTTGGCGAGGCTCGCGACGGCGTCGTAGCCCGGGATGAAGTCGGGAAGACGTAGCCGCCGCCCACGGCGCCCGCGAACACGACCCCTCCTCGGCGGCCGCCTGGGTCAGCGCCTGGAGCGACGCGGGCGTGCGCACGATCTCGAGCGGCGAGTCGGCGGTCAGCCGGTCGACCTGGCTCGTCACCGTCACCGGGAAGGCGAGCTTGCCGTGGCGGCCGTCCGAGCTGATCAGGCGCAGGTAGAGCAGAAGCGTCGTCTCGACCGGAATCTCCCGCGCCTTGTCGTCGACGAGAAAGAGGCGCTCGTCGGACCGGTCGAAGACCGCGCCGAGGTCGCCGTTGATCGCGGAGACGAGACGCTTCGCCTGGGCGATCGAGGTCGGGAGGTCGCGCGCTCCGCCGTCGCCGTCGGAGGGGAAGGCGTCCGCCGCGACCACCTCGACGCCGAGCGGCCCGAGGACGAGCGGCAGGACGTAGGACGCGGCGGAGTAGCCGTAGTCCACGACGATGCGGAACCGCCGCGCACGGACCATGTCGACGTCGATCGTGCTCAGCAGGTCGCTCGCATAGCCCTCGCTGACCCGCGCCGGATACGACGCGCTGCCGACCTCCATCGCGGGAACGCGCCGGAGCTCACCGCGCGTGAAGTGCTTCTCGACTTCATTCTGCATCGCCGCGCTCATCTCGATTCCCGGCGCCTCGAAGAACTGGATCCGTATCGCCTCGGGGTCGTTCGGGCTGATCCCGACGTGGATGCCGGCGGCGAAGCCCTCCGCCTTCAGCAGGTGGCGGGCCACTGCAGCGGGAATGACGCGCAGGTCGGCGACTGCAACGCCCGTCGATGCGAGACCCGCGATCATCGCCCGTTTGATCATCCGGCACGCTGCGCCGCCCTCGCGCGAGGCGACGACTCGCGCGCCACGCTTGAGCGCCGTCCCGAGCGCGGAGGCCAGGCGCACGGCGACGTCGGGCGTGAGGTCGACGTTCACGAGCCCCGAGACGCCCTGCATCCGGAAGATGCGCGTCGTCCCGCGCGACTCCCAGATGAGGCTCTCGAAGATCTGCGAGCCGGTCTCGACTTCCTTGTACGGATAGATCCGTACGCCCGGCATGATCACGCTCTCCGAGCCGATCGTGACCTCGTCGCCGATCGCGACGCCCTCGTGCACGCGGATGTGCGCTCGGAGATCGCAGGAGCGGCCGACGATCGCGCCCTCGACGCTCGTCGAGCGCCCGATCGAGGTCGACGCATCGACGATCGAATGCTCCGTGCGCGCGCCTTCGCGCAGCGTGACGCTCGTTCCGGAGCACCGAGTACGGGCCCACCGTCGCGTCGGGCGCCACGCGGCAGTAGTTGCCGAGGAACGCCGGCCCTTCGATCGCGTCGAGATCGTGCAGGTCGACGCCCTCGCCGACCCAGACGTTGCCCCGGATGCGGATCCCGGAGACATTGAGCCGGACATGCTCGTCGAGCGCGTCGAAGTTCGCCTGACGGAACTGGTCGAGGTTCCCGATGTCCTGCCAGTAGCCGTCCATCGACATGGCCGTACATCGGCCGGCCCATCTCGAGGAGCAGCGGGAAGAGCTCCTTCGAGAAGTCGTACGGGCGGTCCTTCGGGATGTGCCGCAGCACCTCCGGCTCGACCACGTAGATGCCGGTGTTGATCGTGTCGGAGAAGACCTGCCCCCACGACGGCTTCTCGAGGAAGCGCTCGATGCGGCCGTCGTCGTCTGTGACGACGATCCCGAACTCGAGGGGGTTGTCGACCGACTTCAGGCCGATCGTCACCGACGCGTGCTTCTCGCGGTGGAACTCGATCAACCTCGTCAGGTCGACGTCGCAAAGTGCGTCGCCGGAGATGACGAGGAACGTGTCGTCGAGCCGTCCGGCGGCGAGCCGTACCGAGCCGGCGGTCCCGAGCGGCGTCTCCTCGACCGAGTACGAGACGTCCATGCCGAGCGTCTCGCCGCCGCCGAAGTACGAGCGGATCGCCTGCGGCAGGAAGGCGACCGTCACGATCACCTCCTCGAACCCGTGCAGCTTCAAGAGCTCGAGGATGTGCTCCATGCACGGCTTGCCGACGATCGGCACCATCGGCTTCGGCTGGTTGGACGTCAGCGGACGAAGGCGCGTGCCCTCGCCGCCCGCCATCACGACGGCCTTCACCGCCGCAGCTCTTTCCGAGCCTCCACGCACGTACAGCGCGGCTGCCACGACGGCCGCGCCGAGGCCGATCCAGAAGAGCCACAAGGGCCAGCTCGTGGCGTTGTGCGTGACGATGCGCGTGCCGATGGCGGTGTAGAGCAGCCACGTCGCGCCCTTGCCGACGAGATTGACCTCGAGGTCGATCCCGCGCGGCGCGAGCAGCCGCCACCCGACGAGCAGCAACAGGTCGCGGGCGATGATCACGACGAGTCCGGCCCACGGCAGTCGCCCGTATGCGACGAGCAGGATCACGGCCGTGTCGATCATCAGCCGGTCTGGCGAGTGGGTCGGCGATCTTCCCGAAATGCGGACTCGACGTGCCAGCGGCGCGCGAGGAAGCCGTCGATCTGGTCGGTCACTCCCGCGACCGCGAAGACGATGCCCGCCGGCCAGCTGGGTCCGCCGTCCGCCTGGCACCATGAGCACCACGAACACCGGGATGAGCAGCAGCCGGCCGATCGTGAGGGCGTTCGGCAGCAGTGCGAGCGGTGCCGGGACTGCGGTGGTCGCCATCCCGGCCAAGTCTACGGGGCGCCGGCCCGAATATCCTCTTGCCATGGTTGACAACCTGCGAGTCCAGGGTTTCGTGAATGCGCATAGTCACGCCTTTCAGCGGGCGCTGCGCGGGCGCACCGAGGGCGAGGACTTCTGGGCCTGGCGCGAGACCATGTTGGACCTGGCAAAGGGCCAGACACCGGACGGCGTCCGCTCGGAGTACGCCGCCGTGTACGCCGAGATGCTCGACGCCGGTTACACGGCGGTCGGCGAGTTCCACTACCTCGGGCTCGCGGAAGCGCACGCTGCCGCCGAGGCGGCGGCGGAGGCCGGCATCGAGCTCGTGCTCCTCTACGTCGCGTACGGACGCGGCGGCATCGATCGCTTCCGCCAGGACTCGGTGGCCGAGTACCTGCGAGGACTCGAGGAGTTGCGCGAGGCCGGCGTTCGCGGTCGGCGTCGCCCCCACTCCGTGCGCGCCTGTACCCGCGACTGGCTCGAGGAGCTCGGGCGGTACGCCGCGGAGCACGGCCTGCCGCTGCACGTCCACGCGGACGAGCAGCCGCGCGAGATCGAGGAGTGCCTTGCCGAGCACGGCTCCGCCCGATCGAGCTGCTCGCCGCCTGCGGTTGCCTCGGGCCGGAGACGACGATCGTGCATGCGACGCACGCGGACGGCAGCGAGCTCGACCTCCTCGGCGAGGCAGGCGCGCGATTTGCGCGTGCCTCACGACGGAGGCGAACCTCGCGGACGGCTTCCTCCCGGTCGAGCGGGTTCTCCACCCGTCGCATCGGCCTGTGCATCGGCTCCGATTCGAACGTCCGCATCGACCCGCTCGAGGAGCTGCGCGAGCTCGACGGCATCGCGCGCCGCCAGGCCGGGCGGCGCGACGTCTTCAGCGTGGACGACCTCTTGGCGATCGGCTCACGCGGAGGGCGCAGCTGCGCTCGGAATCGAGCAGTGGCCCGCGATCGAGATCGACGCCGCGCATCCGCAGCTCCGGGCGTGGACGAGCCGCTCCACGCGCTCGTTCACGGCTGCTCGGCGGACGTCGTCGTGCGCTCTAGTTGATCTCGGCCAGCTCGACCGCGAGCGTCATCTCGTCCTGAGAGAACGGTCGCGTGTCGCTGCGGTAGAGCTCGATCAGGCCCCAGAGGTCGCCGTTGAGCGTCAGCGGCAGCATCAGCAGCGCGCGAATCCGTAGTCGCGCAGGATCGCCGCCTCCGCTTCGCGTCAGACCCCGGGCTCGTCGAGGGTCAACGCGCAGGGACGTCCCGTGGCGAGCACCTCGACCGTCTTCGGAAGTCGGGCACGAGGTAGCCCTGACCCTGCTGGAGCGTCACGCCTTCGGGCGCCCGATCGGCCACCATGATCAGCACGTCGCCGATTACACGCGAGATCACGCAGCCGTCTGCGGCGAGCTGCTCGCACAGGTCGTCCGCCAGATTCGAGAGCAAGTCCAGCAGGCGGAGGTTCGGCGCGTCCGGCACCGGCGCAGTATCGCGACCGCGGTCAACCCGCGGGAAGGCGAATGAGGAAACGGCCGCCGTCCGCGTCCGCGACCGCCTCGATCTCGCCCGCAACGCTGTGCGCGAGCCGGCGGGCCAGGGACAGGCCGAGACCCGACCCATCGTCGCCGTTCGAGGCAGTTCCCGGACTCCCGGCTCGAAGATTCGCTCGCGCTCCTCGTCGACCACGCCGGGGCCGTCGTCGGCCACCGCGTACTGGACGGCCGAGCCCGAGTGGCCGATGGCGATGTTCACCGTGCTCGTCCCGTAGCGGCAGGCGTTCTCGAGCACCGGCTGGAGAATTCGCTCCGCGATGTCAGGGTCGACGCCGATGCGAATCGGCCTCGGTGGGTGTTCGATCACGAGCTCGAGCCCTCGCTCGGACGTCAGCCCGCTGCACGCATCTGCCGCCTCGGCGGCGACCACGTACGCGTCGGCCGTCCTCGGAGCGAGCCCGCTTCGTGGCGCGCGGCGGCAACGAGTGCGTCGATGATCCGCGTGAGCTGCTCGGCGTTGTTTCGGACTTTCTCGAGCGCGCGCCGGTACTCCTCGGGCGCCCGCTCGCGGCGTAGCGCGAGCTCCGTCTCGACGATGACACGCGCGAGCGGCGTGCGCAGCTCGTGCGAGAGCTCGGCGGAGAACCGTTGCTCGCGCCGGAGGCTTGCGGGCGAGCCGGTCGAGCAGCGCGTCGAGCGATGCGGCGAGCTCGGTGATCTCGTCATGCGCTTCGCCGAGGCCGAACCGATGGTCGAGGTCTCGCTCACTCCACGCCGCCGCCTGTCGCGTCATGCGCGTTACCTGGCGCAGCGACGCTCCCACGAGCCACCGGGCGGCGAGCCCTCCGAGCACGAGCACAACCAACCCGAAGACAAGCGACGAGACGAGTGCAACCTTCCGCGTCTGCTCGTATGGTTCGACCGAGAGCGCAACGACGACAGCTCCGAGTCGCCGCCCGTGATCTTTCACGGGCACCGCGTACAGCCGGACGTCGCTCGGCCTGCACATTCACGGAATCCACCGCGGCCCCGTGCGAGCTCCCGCGCAGCCTCGTTCAGCGCGGCGCTCGCGCCGCGCGGTGACTCGAGCAGACTCCCTCGCGAGAACACCCATGCGTTCCGGTCAGGTGCGGCACCCCTGGGCGGCTCGCCCAGCCGGACGTCGCCGGCGATCGGCTGCAGAGGTCGCGATCTCCGCAGCGGCGCGCGAGCGGAGAACGTCGTGCGAGTTGTTGTCGAGCATCCGCCAGAGCACGAGGTTGAAGCCGACCACGAGTGCGGCCACCGCCCCTGCAACGGCGGCGACGACGACGAGGACGAGCCGTCGGCGTATCCCGAGGCCGGGTCATCCGAGCCTGTAGCCGACGCCGTGCACGGTCACGATCTCCGGCGAGCCCTCGATGCCCTTCAGCTTCCGGCGCAGACGGGCGACGTAGGCATCGAGCGTGTTCTCGCGCACGATCGCGCCGTGAGGCCACCCCGCCCGCACGAGCTCGCGCCGGCGCACCGCTTCGCCCGGCCGAGACAGCAGCCGAGCCAGAGCCTGAACTCGGTCGGAGTCAGCGGCAACTCGACGCCGTCGCCGCTCACCGCGTGCGTCACCGGGTCGAGCCGTATGCCGGCGACCTCGACTGCGCCGGAGGCACCGGCCCGCCGGAGCAGCGCGTGCAGCCGCGCGACGAGCTCGGCGATCGCGAACGGCTTCGTGAGGTAGTCGTCGCCGCCTGCATCGAAACCGGCGAGGCGGTCGACCACGGCGTCGCGCGCGGTGAGGAAGAGCACCGGCGTCTGGATGCCGCGGGCCCGGAGCGCATGGCAGACATCGCGGCCGTCGGCGTCGGGAAGCCCGATGTCGATCACGTAGACGTCGGGCGCGCTACCGGCGGCGCGGGCGAGGACGTCTCCCCGGTCGCAGCTGTCTCGACCGTGAAGCCCTCCTCGCGGAGACCTCGGCCAGGGACACTCCGCAGCTCTGCGTCGTCTTCGACGATCAGGACGGTGTTCCCCGGCATGCCGCTCCCATTCTCCTATGGGCACACCCCTCTTGGGGCACGGCGTTGGGCGCTGGCAGTGATGTGCCTGGCGACTGCGCCACCGGCGTCCGCGGAGAGGTGGCTGCCGCTTTCGCCGGTGGCGGCGCAGTCGTCGTGGCCGGCGGCGCGGTCGTCGGAGCCGGCGCCGCCGTCGATGCGTCTGCGTTCTTCGCGCCGCCGGAGCCGGGGAGAGCGGCTGCGACGGCAAGTTGGCAGAACGGACGCGCTGAACGTGGCCACGGAGAACATCGTCACGATTCGACCCTGACGGCGTCCTGAACGCCGAAGCCGCCCGCCAACGAAAAAGGGCGAACCCGCCGCAGGGTTCGCCCTTATCTCTTAGTGCTCGGCACTCCCGCCGCACGGGAGCGAAACACTCAGTTGTTTCTCCGGGAGCCCCCCGCCGCATCGGGGCCCTCGGTAGCCAAATCATCGGGCCGAGGGCTCGGGTTCACCGATCGCTGAATCGGTGGTTCACTCGATCGGTTCACTCGGTTGAGGGTCGACCCCAAGGCCCCGGCAGCCGACTCTGTTTGCACGAGGGGACGGTGGGCCGCAGCCCGTTTCCCCTTTGAAGGAGCCGGTGGGTGCGGAGCCGCAGCCAGCACCCACCGGCTACTTCACCTCTACCTTTGTGAAGCGATCTCAACCCGCGTATGTCGCGGCGGTGACATTCACACTGTCAAGGCCGCGAACGACGGCGAATCTTCCATCTCCTAGCCTTGGCGTATGGGAAGTAGCTAAGCGTCTGCACAGGTGTCGCATTCGCTCGTCGTTCTCGAGGGCGTCCGCTGTCTCGAGTGCGGCGCCACCTATTCGAAGCCGGTCTTCGGCAGCACGGTGGAGAAGAACCCCGGCTGTCCTGGCTGCGGCTACGTCGGCTGGATCCCGATCAGCCCCGGCTCCCCGCTTCGCCACTCCGGCATCGGCGTCGCGTCGGCGCGACGGTCGGCGCTGCGGCTCTCGACGTAGCTGTCGAGGTCTCCCGGCTAGTACCACTTCCCCGCGCGAAGCCGCCGAAGGCGACCAGCCCGATCAAGGCAACGATGACGCCGAACCAGAAGCTCCAGATCAGGGCTACCACGATCCCGATGATCACCAGGATGCCGCCGAGACTGATGCCGGCGAATCCGCCACGCTTCCCGCGATCAACTGCCATTTGCGACCCTCTCCTCGGTTGGGTTGTGCACGGTCATTGGCTCGACGGTAGCGCCGCCGCGCGGCGACACCAGATTGCGCAGGGATAGGATCTGGGCATGGGGGCCAGGCAGCTTGCCGCAGTGGTCGTCCTCGTGGCGGCTGGGGATGCCGCTGCGGAGTTGCGCGCGCCGGTGCGGGTAACGCTCGACGGCGTGGCGGGGTACGCCCGGAATGTCGGCGGCCACCGTTTCCGCGAGGTGGGTATCGACCTCCGGCCGAGTACGAAGTGAGACCCGGCTGCGGGGAGACCGACTTCCGGCGTTCGGTGATCGCGGGATCCGCCGTGTTCATGCCGCGCGGGCGCTTCGGCGCCGTCTTCTTCCGGGAGGCGTCGTGACGGGCCGGGGCATTCGCATCGGCTCGGACCGTCGCCCAGTTACGCCGTGCGTACAGGTCGCTGACATGGAAACCCAAACAGGCTCGTGCCGGGCGGGCGGAGCTACTTCGTCGACGCCGCGCCGCGCCGCGCTGGGAGCTACGCGTCGACGTTCGCGCAACTGGTCGCGTAACGCGGATCGCCTTTGGCACGCACGCTGCCGTTCGTTTGGACGAGGGCTGCGCCTAGAACCAGTTTGCGCTGTCGTGCGCGGTCAACCGGCGGAGCGCCGTTGCTCGTCGAGCCAAGTCAGCGCAGCCTCCCGCGACCTGAAGACCCGACGATTCGAGCCTGAGCCACCCTGATGTGCTCGCGACTGGCTCGCGTCTTCGAACGTTCGCGGATCCGGCGCGACGATCGCGATGGCGAGCGGCGGGTATTTCAATCTCGTTCGATCATCGGCTCGCTTGCGGCCTGCACGCTCTCGATCGACATTTGGGAGGGTGTCGAGCGCCGCGGCCTCGACGAGGATCATCATCCCGGCACGGAAGCGAGGGTCCGATGCGAGCTCTTCGCTGCAGCGCGCTGAAACCCCGCTAGATCGGCGACGCCCGAGAAGGTGGCGGTGACGTCCTGCGGGTCGCCTCCGAACTCGATCGTGAACTCCATCGGCCCGACACTACCCCGATCGGCAATGGCATGAGAGACGCGAGAGGCCGCGTATGAACGCGGCCTCTCGTCAGTCGGGGCGCTGAGATTCGAACTCGGGACCTCCAGTCCCCAAGACTCTTCGACCATGTGGTGGTAGTCCCCGGAGGTGTCGGGAGCGGTGGCTCGGCGTCCTTTGTGATTCCTCGCCTCCTCAGGAGCCGGAACCGGCTCGGCTGCGTCGCGTCCGTCCGGGACGTTCGCCATGAGTGGGCCACAGGACGGCGGCGACGGCGTGAGCGAGCTGCCCTACGACCTCGGCTTTCTGGCCGAAGCCGCCCGTCACGCCGCCGACGCCTCGAGGAGGAGCGTGCAGATGGGATCGCAGTCAGCGCCGCGACCGCCTGCTCGAAGCGTGATCGCAGTCGGGTCGCGCCGCCCCGCAGTTCGTCGCTACTGCAGCTCGTGTGCTGTTCGACTCGGACTTGCCGACCGAGTAGAACGCGGTTGCGCCGCCGCCTGGCGCCGGGATCACCGCGCGACCAGCCGTCTCGTCGTGAGGCGGCGGGAGGTTACCGCGAAATGCGTCGCCCTGCATTGCGAACGGGTCGCCGGCGAGCCGCGTAAGCGTGGCCCGGCTGCTCATCGGGTCGGGGGCAGGCGCGGGATCGCCTTCTCGAAGAACGCCGTCTGGCGGCGCGCGCTTCTTGGCGGAGTCGCGCGTAGGTGGTTCGGTGCATCCCTGCGGGCCAAGTGGAGGGCCTGCTCAGCGAGCGGACGCCGCTGAGCTGCTCCCGGATCCGGAAGGAGGCGCTCGAGGCCGCGCTCAGGCCCCGGAGCCGCTGCTGGCTCTGATACGCGAGCCCGCCACAGCGGCGCGGGCACCCAACGCCCCGTCGACGAGGTACAGGCAGCCGGCCCGCCGCCCGCACTCCTCCCTCGGGCAGGTGAAATCCACCACCTGCTGCCGCCGTAGTGGCAGGCCGTCGGCTGGAGAACAGTCTCCGCCCGCCAGACCTCGCACGTGCCGCCCCGATCTCGACCGAGCCGATGAAGGTGAGGGATGTCCTCGTCGCAGGCGACGGAGACGACATGATCGGGGGAAGGCCAGCTCGCCGCGCCCGCCGTCGTGCAACAACCCGGCCCTGCAAGCTGGCGGACCGCGACGGACGCGTCGACCTCCCTTGTCGTCCGGCGCCGACCACTCCCTCAATCCGTCGAAATCAACAGGCAACATTGACCGACAGACTGGCCCTTGCACACGACGGCGCCGCGCACACAGCGGATGTTCGTCGGCTGACGACATCTTCCCGCCGTATTTCACGACGGACGCCGAGAGGCGCCGGCGGTCCTCTGTCATTCGATTGCGACGAAGATGTCGGCGACGCCTACGACCGGCGACGAGAGGCGGGCGGTTGATCACGGTTGTCTCGGTGACCGGTGCTCCCATTGTCCAGTAGTCCCAGCCGTCGAGAGCCAGGTACGTGTGGTGGTAGCGAGGCGTTGGCACATCCGGTGGCCATGGCTTCGACGATGCCGTCACGGCGGATCAGCGCCACGAACTCGGAGAACTCCCGCTCTCCGATCTGGCCGCCACTCGCGCACGGTGTATTCGTGTGGCCATTGCGGCATCGTCTCGGCGTACTGCCAAGGCGCATCGGCGGGACGCGAGGCGCCGAGCGTCGTCGGATCGTGAACGCCATGCGCTGTTGACGCCATACGCTGGATGTGCCGACAGCCCGTACGCCGCCGCCGCGTAACGTCGCGTGGTAAGTAAGCACGGTGTGAGCGCTCCGACCGTGCGGAGGTGGCTGGAGGTTGACAGTGGACCGAGCGGCGGCGTAGACGCTGCGACGCACAAGAACGCTGTGGACTACAAAGGCTGTTCTCGCTGCCCGGCGACGTGATCGACACCGCCTTCGACTTCAGATCTGATACGCCGCCCGGACTAGATCCGGACGCTTACAGTCCTACACTCAGGGCGGTATCACCAGCTCCTGTGGAGCAAGCCGTTGCCGAGTGGCGTGCCATTCGCGCTCCGACGTCACCGCTCCGCGCTATCTACACCACCTCTCCGAGCTCGGCGAGTTCTGGTTATCGGAGCGACACGGTGATTCCGTCCTTCTCGAGGTGGCTGAGGATGGCGCACATCATCGATCAGATCCCGGAGTTGGAGCGGGAAGAGTTCAATCGCATCGGCTACACGATCGGCGGGATGATGATCTTTCCCGCCAATCAGCGTCGATCGCAAGCCGACGATCAACGGTGCGCGTGGATTCGACGCGAGGATCGCGGACCAGGTTCGATCTGACGGTGGAGTGCATCCGCCGGCACTACCTTGACGAGCCCAGCCCGCTCAGTAGCACGCTTGCCCGGTACGCAGGCTTCTTCGATCTGTTCGGCGACTTCGCGGACTACGTCGACTTCTTCCTCCTGCAGGACCTCGTGAACGAGGTCACGTCCACGGTCAAGTTCTTTCACGCCGTTCGAGGACTTCACCGCGTCGCCGCTACCGGGAACCCTCGATGCGTACCTCGGATACCGCCAACTCGCGATCGAGTTCATCGAATCGCGCAACCGGCGGATCGCCGCTTACGTCCGCGCGGGAACGCTGAGAACAATCCACTCCCGTGAGAGATGGAACAAGCTCGCGGGATTCCGCCGGCAGGTGATCCCGAATCGCGGGACGGCGAGGCAGATGGCTCACGCACGGTTGAGACGGCGTGAGAAGCCTTCGGCACATCGAGGTGGAGCCGCTACTAAACCCCCTCGCGCCAGAACGCAGGAGGATCGGAGTCCGTGTCGGCGTCGAGAACGTCGCGCACGAACAAGCGGCTCGACCGCGCCTGGGCGCGCCTTCGAGCTCCCAGGCGCGACCGCTGGCTACTACTGGAGTTCCTTCCCACGCCGGATCGGGAGTTGAGGAACATCGCCGACGTCGCGGCGATGGTGATCCAGGTCCGCGATGCGGCGCAAAGGAGTCGCGCGCGGGCTTCATTACACCCCCTCGACTTCCCAAGCCCAAGACGGCCTGGCGCTCGGGACATGCCCACCCATCAAGGGGCGACTGGCCGGCGCTGGATTTCGGCCTGCCGGCGTGGCCCAACATCGCGATCGACGACGCCTGATTGTGGTCGCGGCACAAGAGGCGGATGCTCGAGGATCGTCCGGACCTTCCGCCCTTCTCGCGTAGGATGAATGTGGTCGTACTCGAGCCAGTCTGGCTCCGCAGGCCTTGCTTGCCGTCCGGGCTCCGCCACGCGCAGCTGCCGGCATCGCGGCCCAGACCGCGCTCTTGACCTTGGCCGGGATGTAGCGGCCGGCCGCCCAATCCCTCGGGAAGCGCCTGCGGACGCTCCGAATCCTCTCGGGCGATTTCACCTTTGGCTATTTTCCGTTCCAGGCGGCGCTGGGGATCCTTGCGTGATCGAGATAAGACTCCAGCGCCTCGCGGACGAGGTCCTCCAGGCGGCCCCCTCCGGGGGTATTTGTGGCGCAGAAGCTGGCGCACGCGGTCTAAAAGCTGGCGATCACGCACGCCGCGTCGAAGCCGACGCGCACGTCCCGCGGCGATGGGGGCCAGCCGCTGCCAGCCCTCCTCCAAACGCTCGAGCGGGGACTCCTCCGGCCCGGCGCGGACCTCTCCCGCTTCCAGCCTCGCGGCGGCGCGCCGGCTGCCGCGATGAGCGCGTCATCCGTCCCCGTCGCCGCGCGTGGGGGCGGCGCGCCCACCGTCATGACGAGCGGATGAAACGGGAAATTCCGACCGCATCCGGCTGCGGCGCCTGCGGATAACGGGCGGCGACGAGCGCCTCGACCTCGCGCTTCGACTTGCCCCGCGGCGGCGGCCAGCCACTCGCCGATGTTCTTGCGCTCGAGCCAGGGGCGAGAGGACGACCAAGGACGAGGCGGTGACGAGTCGCTGGGCGAGCGCGTAGCGCTCTCCGGAAACGCGCGGATGACCCGCGCGACGCGGATTCGGCGGTACGCCTCCGCCTCCTCGAATCCCAGGACCATGGCAGTACTCGTACAGCGAGCGGTGGCCCTCCTCCAGGCACAGCCGCCGCGCGTCGAACTCCGCGAGGTGCCGAGCAGCTGCATCTCGTTGTGGCGCGCAGCGCTCCGCGAGATATTTCGTCTCCCTGATCAGATCCGCGTCCTTCAGCCCTTCGCACGACATCAGCCTCGCCTATCGTTCATGGTTCGACCTCCTCGCGCGTTATCAACTCTTCCCGGAAGAGCTGTTGCGCTCCCCTCGCGGCGCAGCCCTACTTACTAGACGATTCACCCCCCAAAAAAGTTGCATCCCGAACACTTGTGGCGATACGCGCGAAATGCTATACCGTCACCCATGGACGTCATTCGCGTCGTCGGGCGCGCGCCAGCACAACCTCAAGAACATCGACGCTCGAGACTCCGCGCGACAAGCTGGTCGTCATCACCGGGCCTGCTCGGGCTCGGGCAAGTCCTCGCTGGCGTTCGACACCATCTACGCCGAGGGCCAGCGCCGCTACGTCGAGTCGCTGCCGCCTACGCCCGCCAGTTCCTCGAGCAGATGGACAAGCCCGACGTCGACGCGATCGAGGGCCTCTCGCCCGGCCATCGCCATCGAGCAGAGCGCACCGTCGCAAAACCCGCGCTCCACGGTCGGCACCGTCACCGAGATCTACGACTACCTGCGTTTTCGCTCCGCGCGGCGCGCGTCGGCACGCCCACTGCCCCAACTGCGGCAGCCCTCATCAAAAAAGCAGTCGGCTCAGGCGATCGTCAATGAGGTCATCCGACCCGCGCCGGGCAGTCGGTCTCCATCTTCGCCCCTCCCGTCCAGGCGCGCCCCGGCACGTACGAGGATCTACAAGCGCCTTCAGCGTCTGGCTTCGTGAACGGCGAGAACAAATCAAATCATCCATGATCCGTCCCTCTTGCCCAAACTCGATCGTTATAAAGCAAACGATCGAGCTGTTCGTGGACAAGCTCGTCTCGGCCGACGAAAAGCAGCGCCTCAACGACTCGATCGAGATCGCCCTTGAAGGAATCCTGCGGCTCGTGCGCGTCGAGCCTCCGGCGATCCGAACGCGGGCACTCTGCATCTCCGAGCATCACGCCTGCCCGAAGTGCGGGCTGAGCCTGCCGGAGATCGAGCCGCGCCTCTTTCCTTCAATTCGCCGTACGGAGCCTCGCGTCACGTGCGACGGCCCTGGCGCAGCGATAACGAACGTCGACGAGGACCGGATCATCCCCGACCCGACGAAGTCCATCGAGGGTGGCGCGATCATCGCCTGGTCCGATCCGTCACGACGCGGACCAACCGCTGGAAGAAATCGTGGTCCGGCTACTACACCGGAAATCTTGAGCAGATCTGCGACTGATCAATTCAAGATCCCGATGGACAAGCCGTGGAACAAGCTGTCCGAGAAGCACCGCGAGATCATCTTGAACGGCGGCGGCACGTACACGCCGTCGTGGGCCAAGAACCCGCAGGAGTTCGAGGGGCGTGATCAAGAACCCTCGAGCGCCGCATAAAAGAGAGCGAGTCCGGATTGCATGGCGCGCGATCGCCGAGCGCTCGGCGGGCTGCGCGCGCCAGCCCGTCGCGGGCGGAGCGCGCCTGAAGCCCGAGGCGCTCGCGGTCAAGATCGGCGGGCTCGGGATCAACAAGATCGTCGAGATGTCCGTCGATCGAACTCGCGCAAGTTCTTCAAGGACCTCAAGCTGACCGACACGAAAAGACGATCGCGAAGCAGGTCATGAAGGAGATCGCCTGCATCGACTTCCTGTCCGTGCCGTCGGCCTCGACTACCTGACGCTCGACCGGGCGTCCGAGACGCTCGCGGGCGGCGAGGCGCAGCGCATCCACTCCGGCGACGCAGATCGGCTCGGGGCTGACCGGAGTGATGTACGTCCCTCGACGAGCCCTCGATCGGCCTGCATCCGCGGGACAACACGCGGCTTTTGACGACGCTGCGCCGACTCCGCGATCTCGGCAACACCCCCTCATCGTCGTTGAACATGACGAAGAGACCATCCGCTCCGCCGACTGGATCGACCTCGGCCCCGGCGGGCGTGCACGGCGGCCACATCGTGGCGCAGGGACGCATCGGCGACATCCTGAAGGCGCCGGAAGTCGGTGACGGGCGCCTATCTGCGCGGCGAGGGCCTGCGCCCGACGTCGAAGGGCTGGCCGCCCAAAGGTTGGCTAAAGGCCCGCGGCGCGGAGCAGTTCAATCTCAAAAAGATAGACGTCGACGTCCCGCTCGGCTTGATGGTGTGCGTCACCGGCGTTTCGGGATCGGGCAAAAGCACTTTAGTCCATGAAGTCATCTACAAGACGCTCGCGAAGCAGCTCAACGACGCGAAGGACGAGCCGGGGAAGCAATACGTAACTGAACGAAGTGGCTACC
>ERZ1370068.7265-contig-6195_pt1 | contig 46315 bp, 78 predicted proteins | sample MGYA00561227_ERZ1370068 | MGnify/ENA primary metagenome ERZ1370068 (study PRJEB38410, sample SAMEA6850437) | metagenome | study: Metagenomic assessment of the ecological functions of the soil: analysis of the soil microbiota associated with the... | reverse complement strand
GTAGTACTTCGTTCAGTTACGTATTGCTCCGCCCCCTTCCTGGCCGAAGTCGGTAACGATGCCAGGGAGGTCGTCGATGCCGCCGAGGTACTCGACGACCACCCCAACGTGGCGCAGGTCGTCGCCCCAGATCTTCTCCACCAGCTCGGCGTCGTGGCGACCCTCGACATAGATCCTGCTGGCCAGCGCGGTTCTGGCCCGACCGGTCGGGCCGCCGACCGAACCCGAGGCGGTTCGGGTGGGCACGGATCGTGCTCGCGGCGGGCCTTCAGCACCACCGGCCTGCCCTCGTACCAGAACCCTGCGCCGAGGGCGGAAGGCCCGCTGCTTCCCGTGCCGGTCCTCCAAGACCACCAGATCGCGCTCCCAGCGCAGCACCGCCCGCAGAAGCCCGACGCGGCGTCCTCCACCACCTGGCCGACCGCCAGCACAAGGTCGGTGCTCGTCTGTCGTCGCCCGCGCTGCCAGCCGGACGCCAATACGTCTCGCGGGTATCTGCCGATCGAGCTCACGCGGGAAGATTAGGCGAATGGTTGCTTCACGCCGGGGATTTCCGCGCCCCTCTTCCTCGTTCCCGCCCCCGCTTCTCGTAGTTGTCTCGAAGGGTTATCAACGGCAGTAGCATCGGAAGGCTCGTCGACGACGACGCCGGCGGGTTTCATCCGTCAGGAGGGGGCATAAGATGGGCCTACGATACGGACGACGTCGAGGATGGAGGTTCGCGTTGGCCACTGCGGCTGCAGTGGCGGCGACCGGGTCCTGTCACCAGTCGCGTCGAGCGCTAATGCCACAGCCCGCCAAGCCGACGCAACCCGACGGCGTGTGCCAACCGGGTCAACGACACGCCGCAGAAGCTCGTCGACTGCGTCACCAGGGACGACCTCTGGGCCCACATGGTCAAGTTCCAGCAGATCGCGGACGCCAATCCGGGCGCCGACGGCCACCCGTCCCGCAACTCGGGGAGCCCGGCTACAAGGCCTCGGCCGACTACGTGGCCGACGTCATGAGAGCAGCGGGCTACGACGTGACGTTGCAGGAGTACAAGTTCCACTACTTCAGCTTCGTCGGGGACCCGGTGTTGCGGGAGGAGTCGCCGACGCCGCATTCGTTCGGGCTCGGCACGGACTTCAACCCTGGACCGGTCGCCGGTTCGACGAGCGCGAAGCTCCAACCCGCGGGCGGCATCATCGTGCCCGCGACGCCCACACCCAGCTCGGCCAGCGGCTGCTCAGGCCTCCGACTTCGCTGGGTTCGTCGCGGGCAACATCGCCCTGATCCAGCGGGGCACGTGCACGTTCGCCCAGAAGGTGGCGAACGCCGAGGCCGCCGGCGCCTCGGCGGCCGTCATCTTCAACGAGGGCAACCCAGGACGTACCAGCCTATTCAACGGGAGCCTCGTCAGGTACTGAGCACATCCCCGTCATCTTCACGTCCTACGCCGTGGGCACCCAGCTCCTGGGCCAGTACGTCCCGGGCTCGGCCCCGGTTCTGACCATCGACGTCAAGGCCATCGACGACCCGAACCGCTCCGACTGGAATGTCATCGCCGACTCCAAGGGCGGCGACCCGAACAACATCCTCGTCATCGACGCCCACCTGGACGCCATCTACGGAGCCGGGATGCTCGACAACGCCTCGGGCTCGGCCACGATCCTTGACATCGCCCAGCAGCTGAAGAACACCAACACCCGCAACAAGCTGCGCTTCATCTGGTTCGGCGGCGAAGAGCTCGGCCTGCTCGGCTCGGACTACTACGTCAACACCATCCCGGCCGACGGACCTCGCCGAAGATCAAGTTCGACCTCGACGCCGACGTCACGGCCACGCCGAACTACGTCGCGGGCGTCCTCGACCCGAAGGACGGGGTCACGTTGTTCGGTCGCACACCCCGGCACCCCGATGCCGCCGAGCATCTGGGCTCCCTCGGCGATCGCGCGCGACTACGGGATCGACTACCTCAACTCGATCGGGAAGAACCACATCCTCTTCTCGGCCGACGGCACCGATGCCTTCATGTTCCAGCAGGCCGGGATCCCGGCGAGCGGTGTCCTCACCGGCCAGGACTGCTGCAAGCTCGCGTCGGATGTCGACCTCTTCGGCGGCTACGAGGGCAACTTCGAGGGCACTGTGCCGGGGGACGATGGGGGCTGCGTGGACAACCCCTTCCGCTGGTGCGACAACCTCAGCAACAACGACCCCGAGGTGCTGACGTGGATGTCGAAGACCTTCGCCAACATGGTCGGACACATGGCCTATGACACGCAGGTGTTCAACTCCAAGCCCGGCGGCGGTCACATCAAGCCGAATGCGGCCCGATCGAAGGGCGCAGTCCCAGGGCGCAGTTCCCAGGGGCGTAGTCACCCGCTGACCTGCAGGCCAGCCCCTCGGCTGGGGGCGCCTTCCCCGGGCGGGATGGCGCCCCGCTGTTCGGTCACGCCTCTCGAAACTGTCGGGAGATTGCTGGAATAGTGGGGGCGGATTGGTGCAATCTGCCGAGCAGTTTTCGGAGAAGATTGCGGTATCGAGGCGCAGCCGTCAGCCGCCGATGATCACGGTGGGACAGCCGGGGCCGGGCGCGATCGGGGTGCCGTGCATGCTCACGTCCCCGAGTCGTGCGGCAGGAAAGCCGCCGATCATCACGGTCATGCTGCCCATCGCGATCCCGTTCGGCGCCGGAGACACGCAGGCGATTCCACCGGGAATGGTGTTCGCGACGGCCGCCGGCATCCCGCCGATCAATACCGTGAGGTACGGCGGCGGCGGGTGTGATCGGCCCGCCGACATGCGGCTTGGGGCCTGTCCAGCAGGTGGGCAAAGGGCCATCGTCGCCAGCGCGCGGTGCCGGTCCCGTCGGCATCAACTCTCGACGATGGCTCGGCACGCCGTTCCGGGTCGTCGATGAGGCGACGCCGTTCCGGGTCGAGGTGGCGAAGCGGATCGCTGACCTGAACGCCATGATCGGCGCACCGGCCGACGCCGAGGTCGCGGCCTCCTCCCGGGCCCGGATCCGGACTGAGGTGGCGAAAGAGTTCTTCCGCGCCGAGCACGGCCGCGACCCGGTCGACGCCCGGGAGCTGGCAGGCCAGATCGCCAAGGACTCTCGACCACGCTCGCAGACGGTCGCCGGCTACGACCTGACGTTCTCGCCGGTGAAGTCGGTCGTCGACGTTGTGGGCGGTCGCCGACCCGGCGGTGGCGGCGGCGATCGAGCGGGCCCATCAGGCCGCCGTCGCCGACGCGTTGCGGTTCATCGAGGAGCAGGCGTTGTTCACCCGGACCGGGCCACAGCGGGATCCGGCAGGTCAACGTCCGCGGGTTGGTCGCGGCCGCGTTCACCCACCGCGACAGCCGGGCCGGCGACCCGGATCTGCACACCCACGTCGCGGTCGCGAACAAGGTGCAGACCCTCGACGGGCGCTGGCTGTCGATCGACGGCCGGGTGCTGTTCAAGGCGAAGGTGGCCGCGTCGGAGACCTACAACACCGCCCTCGAACAGCACCTCCGCGACAGCCTGGGGGTGCGGTTCGCCGAACGGCCCGGCACCGATCCGGCGCAAGCGGCCGATCCGGGAGATCGTCGGCGTCGACCCGCGGTTGAACGAGCGCTGGTCGACCCGCCGCGCCATGATCAACCTCCGCCGCGGCGAACTCGCCGTCCAGTTCCAGGCCGATCACTGGCCGGCCACCCACCGCGGTCGAAGCGCTGCACCTGGCCCAGCAGGCCACGTTGGAGACCCGCGACGCCAAACACGAACCCCGCTCCTACGCCGAACAACGTCCGCCTGGCTGGATGAAGCCGCAGCGGTGCTCGGCGGCCGCGGCGCCGTCACGGCACTGGTCGCGACCGCGCTCGCCGCCGGCAGCAGATACCGCCGCGCGTGGCGGATGCTCGATGGGTCGGCCAGACCGCCGACCGGATCGTGGCGGTGCTGGAGCAGAGCCGGTCGACCTGGCAGATGTGGCACGTCCGCGCCGAAGCCCAACGCCAGGTCCGCACCATCGACCTGCCTGCCGAGCAGTCAACACGCCTGGTCGACCTCCTCGTCTACGAAGTGCTTGATCACCGCTCGATCGCCCTCACAGCGCCGCCCGACGGCATCGAGGAACCCGACGAGCTGCGGCGGGCCGACGGGTCGTCGGTCTACACCGTCGCCGGCGCCGACCGCTACACCTCCCAGCGGATCCTCGACGCCGAGCAGCGCATCCTCACCGCCGCCGGCCGACACGATGGGGCGGTCGGTCGACCGATCCGCCGTGGAGCTGGCGCTGCTGGAAATGGCGGCGAACGGCACCATGCCTTGGATGCCGGGCAGGCAGCCCTGGTCCGGCAGATGTGCACCTCCGGTGCCCGGGTCGCAGCTGGCGATCGCGCCGGCCGGCGCCGGGAAGACCGACCGCGATGCGCGCCCTCACCCTGGCCTGGACCCAAGACGGCGGTCAGGTCATCGGCCTCGCCCCGTCCGCTGCCGCGGCCGCCGTCCTGGCCGAACACACCGGCATCCAGACCGACACCCTGGCCAAACTCACCTGGTCGCCTCCAGCACGACGACCTGCCGGACTGGGCGGCGCACATCGACGGGCCGTCGACCTTGATGATCATCGACGAGGCCGGGATGGCCGACACCCTCTCCCTCGACACCGCCGTCCAGTACGCCATTGACCGCGGTGCGAGTGTCCGGCTGATCGGTGATGATCAACAACTCGCCGCCATCGGCGCCGGCGGCATCCTCCGCGACATCAAACACACCACGGCGCCTTGCAGCTCACCGAACTGCACCGCTTCACCGACCCGACCGAAGCGGCAGTCGCCTCGCCCTTCGCGACGGCGACCCGCGCGCACTCGGGTTCTACCTTGATCATCGGCCGTGTGCACGTCGGCGACCTCGCCAAGACAACCGAGGACGCGTTCGCCGCCTGGGTTTGCCGACCGGGCCGTCGGGCTCGACGCGATCATGCTCGCCCCCACCCGCGAACTCGTCGCCGACCTCAACCGCCGAGCCCGTGATCATCGTCTCGGCAGTGCCTGGCCGGGACAGCGAGGTCGAGCTTGGCGGACGGAAACCGGGCCAGCATCGGCGACGTGATCATCACCCGCACCAACGACCGACGCCTCCGCCTCGCGCGCCACCGACTGGGTCAAGAACGGCGACCGGTGGACCATCACCACATCACCAAACAAGGTGACCTGACAGTGCGGCATACCCGCAGCCACTGCACCGTGCGGCTGCCCGCCGACTACGTTTGCACCTCGACCGGCCTCGGCTGCGCCACCACCATCCACGGCGCCCAAGGCGTCTCCGCCGACACCATGCACGGCCTGCTCACCGGCCAGGAATCCCGACAGCAGCTCTACACCATGCTCACCCGCGGCCGGCACGCCAACCACCTCTACCTCCAGGTCGTCGGCGACGGCGACCCCACAGCCTCATTCGCCCCGACAGCCAGTCGCGCCCAGCACGCCGACCGAGACGCTGCAGCAGATCCTCGCCGCGACGACTCCGCCACCCTCCGCCACCACCCAGCTGCGCGAACCGATCTAGCAGCCTTGCCGGGAAGGACAAGCGGCTCAAGTCCCTCACCGCCGCCTCGGACAACAACCTCGACCAGGCCAAGAAGGTGCTGGCCAAGCTCGCCGCGGAACAGCAAAAACGGCGCGCAGAGGCCGAGAAGAAAGCAGCAGCAAAGACCAATGCGAAGGCCGGGCTGTGACGAAGACCTCGCCGGACTCAACACGCAGCTCAATCACCGGTAGCAGCAAAGGGAGCCAAGGCTTTGGCCTACGCAAAGGCTCAGCTCGGTGAGCCCTATGCGTTCGCAGTGGTGCCGGGCCGAGCTCCTGGGACTGCTCGGGACTGACGATGATGGCCTGGGGATCGGTCGGGGTTAGCCTGCCGCATTCGTCGCGACAACAGTTCAGCCGCGGCCAGCCGGTGGCGAAGTCGGATCTGCAGCAGGGTGATCTGGTGTTCTTCTACAGCGACATCAGCCACGTAGGTCATCTACGCCGGCAATGGGCAAGTCATCCACGCACCTCGGCCGGGCAAGTCGGTGGAGTACATCAAGATGTCCTACATGCCCTATGCCGGAGCCCGCCGTCCGGGCTGAGTCGCGAGCTATTCCCGGCTCCGGCCGCGCTTGCACGCCTGCAGCTTTGCGCCCCCGTCTCGTTTCGGGCCGGGAAATCGTCTCCCGACTGAGCAAATCCCCCGGGCCGTGGTGTTGGATTCTTTAGGTCGCCTGTCGAGGGCGGCGGCACGGTTTCTCGTGCTGCCCCCTCGGTTCACGCTTAACATGTGCTTACGTGTTACCTGTACGGGTGAGGCCGCAGGGTTGTGACTCGCCCAGATGCCAGTCGACGGCCACGCCGGAGGCGCGCCGCTCAGCGGCGCCGAGCGCGGGCATGGAAATCGATTCGATGTGTTCAACCCTCAAGTCCCCGGTTGCCCAGCGCAAACCGGCTGCACGCGTCTGGCGGGCGAGCTCGGGACGAGCCTTTGCTGCTCGGATGGACTGGGCATCGTACGATCCGGTTTCGCCGCCGAAGGCGTTGACTATCTCGGCTGTCTCGCCGTCTGCGGGAGACTGAGTTGTGACCCATCAGCCGGGATTGCCGCTTCGTTATCGCTCTCGTGGTCTTTGGTTATGCTGGCCATCGCCGCTTCGTGGCTGGGCCGGTTGAAGGTCGAGCGTTCCATCGCCACCGCGGCCGTACGTGCCGTTGTGCAACTGGCGGCGGTCTCTTTGGTGATCACCGCAGTCCTCAGCCAGCTGGCCTGGTCTTTGGTGTTTGCCGCTTTCATGTTCGGTGTCGCAGTTTTCACCTCCTCTCGGCGTATCGAGGCCCCGCAGGCCTGGCCGTGGGTCGCCGTCGCGATCGGGTGCGGCGTTGTGCCCGTTCTGACGGTGATCTTCCTCTCTGGCGCGGTGCCTTGGAACGGGGCGTCGCTGGTGCCGATGGCCGGCATCATCATCGGCGGATCGATGTCGGCGCAGTCGTTGGCCGGTCGACGCTGCTTCGCTGCGCTCCGCGAGGAGCACGGAAGCTACGAGGCAGCGCTCTCCATCGGTCTACCCCGCCCGATGGCGATCGGCGAGGTGGTTGAGCGTCGACTGCCAGAAGCCCTGGTGCCGGCACTGGACCAGACGCGCACCGTGGGTTTGGTCACGCTGCCAGGAGCCTTTGTCGGAGTGCTGTTGGGCGGCGGAACTCCGATCCAGGCTGGCGCCGCGCAGGTCCTCGTTCTCGCTTGGCCTGCTGGCCGCGGAAACCGTCACCGTGGTCGTGGCCTATCAGCTCATGAAGGCATCCCGGTTGCTCCCGCCCGATCTCCGCAGCCGCCTCGTCGCGTAAACCCTGGGGTCAGCGGCAGCGCCGAGGATCGACGCTGGGCGTCAGTCCGCCGATGATCAAGGGCCGTATGACCAGCCCTGATTTCTGTCATGATCGATTCGAATAGCTTGGGCCGCGAATACGGCTCTGGGCTAGGGACGATGGAGCGGGCGAGTGAGGAGAATCGGAACTCGCATGGGCAGCTTGGAACGTACGGGGATCAGGGCGAGGCGACGCTCTTGTGCGCGAGCGCTAGCGGACCGAGGGCAGGTAGGTTAGGCTAACCTAGCCCGCCTATTCCTCAACGAAGGCTCCTTGATCATGTCGTCCCTGCAGGTCGCCGCTCTTGGCGCAATCGCTGGCTTCACCATCTTTCTCGGCCTGCCGTTTGGGCGGTTGCAAGAGGCCGTCGATTCGGCTGAAGGCGGGTTTGAACGGGGTCGCTATCCGAGTGTTGATCTTCCTCGAGTGGGACATCCCTGACGCACGCGTGGGCAGCAAGTAGATAGCCGTGCGTGGCGGATCACCAATGGGCCTCGGCTGTGACAGCCGGGCTGATCTTGGCGGTAGGGCTGTCGCTGGGCGCAGCGGGCCTTGTATTCTACGACCAGCGGATCGTGGGCCGGCAGAAAGGGCGCGAGGATCGGCGGGCGACACGCCGGGCGAGGGTCAAATGATCCCGTCTGCGGTCGACTGGCGCGAGTACTGGCGCCGGACCGCCGGTCGCACTGGGGATCGCCTCGCGTTGATTGGTCCGAGTCGCGTCGGGCGGCCGCCTTGTGGACATGGCAGAGCGAAGGGTCGGCCCGGTGCCGGGTGCTTCGGGTGCGAACAGTGCTGACCGCTGCGGGCGGGCCCGTGCCGCCGGACGTAGCGCCGTGCACGCAGTCAGGAGCCTGCCCGTGAGACCGCGCATTCCAGGAGGACGGGCAACATAACAGCCGCATATGGGTCCTAAGAAGGAAGACAGAGTGATAGGCAGAGCGCTGACGGACGGTAGTTCGCTTGCTGAGGCTGTCTAGTCGGGAGCTCAGAGCTCGGGCTTCTCATCGTCGGGGTTTAGGCGAAGAACGAGACTGAAGGTTGTGGGCGCTTCGCTCAGCGAGGTGGAGGCGGCCGCCGCATGCCTCGGCCAGTGACCGGGCGAGGCCTAGCCCGATGCCGTGCCCTGAGTCGCTAGAGGCATCGCGGGCGAACAGTTCGGTCGTTGGTGCCGATAGGGATCCTTCGTCTGCGACGTCGATGGCAGCGGCATCACCGATGTCTCGAGCGGTGATGGTCACAGCGCCGACTCCGTGCCGAGAGCGTTGTCCAGCAATATGTCGAGGATCTGCCCGACCACGCGGCCGGGGACTTCTGCTGTTGCCATGCCCTGGCGTCGGCGCATGGCTAGCCGCCGCCCCTGCTTGGCGAGCGGGCCGTGCCAGCGCCGTTCCGCTTCCGCCAGGACGTCATCGAGCGGGATCGGTTCGGCCGCTGCCCATTGATCGGATGGAAGGCGGGCGACCTGGAGCAGGTCGTCGATGGTGCGATGCAACTCCTCGGCCCGATCTCCTGCCTTCCTGCAACGCAGGTCGCAGGTCGAATCCGGGGTCCTGCGCGGCTTGTTCTCGAGCCGTCTCGAGTCCCAGCTGGAGACCGGTGAGCGGCGTACGCAGCTGATGGGAGGCATTTAGCAGTGAAGTGGCGTTCCCGCTGCAGCATGTCGCCGAGTTCGTCGACCATCGCGTTGTGGGTCTCAGCGACTCGGCCGATCTCGGGGATGCTGCTGGGCGCGGCCCGTACGGTGAGATCCCCGGCCGCGATTCGCCCGAGGGTTTTCCGCCAGCGCTTCCAGAGGGTGCGCTGAGGGGTGCCGAGCCTGGCGCCGCGCAACGAGCACGGCCACGCCGAAGGCTGCGCCGGCGAGAGCCGTAAGCGCGAGCCAGGCGATGCAGCACGCGGTTCCAGATGACCTGGACCGGCTGAGCGGCTCGAACGACTCCACCACCTTCTCTTGGGACGTTACCGGGACTGCCACGATCAGCTCTCCACCGAATCTGACCGTCAGCAACCGAGCCGGTGGCGGCGCGCTGCACGACGGCGTCTCCGGTTTTGGGCCCGTGACCAAACCGCAACCGCGAACTCACGTCGTAGACGCCAACCTGTTGTTCGCTGGGCGGTAGCTCAACGGGATCGTCACGATGCGAAGTCCGGGTCGATCCGGACTGCCGCCTGCAGAGCCGCGCCTTCCAGCTCGCGCCTCTCATCGTCGAACAGTGCGGTTCGTATGATCACCGCCAGCGGTACGGCGAACAGCAGCAGGGCGATCGCGACGGCAGCAACCGCAGCCCGGACGATGCGTTGGCGCACGCCCTCCATCATGGCCGGTGCCTTCGCCGCAAACCCGAGCGACTGGACCCTCTGGCCACCGCCATCATTTCTTGCGCGAGACGTTTTGCCATCCCTTAACCTCCGGTTGATCAGCCGCTAACCGTGCCGCTCATAGCGTCGAAGACGTACGCAAAGTCCCGGCGGAGGCGTCATGAAATTCGGAGCGAGCAAAGGGATGAGCTTGGTTGTCGTGAGCCTGACCGCGCTGCTTGCCGGGTGCGGCGCGTTGACGGCCACGCCTGCCGAACCAGCCGACCGTCGGCACGTCGGGAAGCGCGCCAGTTCAGCAGCATCAGCACCGGCGACGCACCGGCGGAGACGGAGTCGAACCCGCCAGGAGACATCCCCGACAACCAGGTCTATGTGCCGTTTACGGCACCAGGCGGCCGGGCGTCGGTCAAGGTACCCGAGGGATGGGCCCGCTCCACCACGGGCACGGTGACGCAGTTCACCGACAAGCTGAATCGGATCGAGATTCGCCCCTGGCACCTCGGCTTCCGCACCGACGGTCGCGTCGGTGACCAGCAGCGACGTGCCCAAGTTGAAGTCCAGCGTGCCGAACTTCGACTTCGGCAATATCACCACCGACCGACGGGCCGGCAGCACTGTGGTTGTGGTCCGCTACCAGGGCGACTCCCCACAGGACCCAGTCACGGGAAAGTGGTGCGAGACGCCTTTGAGCGCTACGTCTACTACCACAGCGGCCAAGCGGCTGGATCCTGGACACTGTCGGGGCCGACCAATGCCGACAACGTGGATCTCTGGCGGATCGTGTCGGATTCGGTCCGGTGGCAATGATCATGACTGCCACCGGGGACAACTCCCGTCTTGGAAGCTCGGAACCTCTACCGGGTTCTTTCGCGCCGGTGAAGAGGAGACTCTCGCCCTGCGCGGGGTGTCTTCTGACTGTCCAGGCTGGAACCACAGTTGCGGTGCTGGGTCCGTCCGGGTCCGGGAAGTCGACCCTGCTCAGCTGCCTTGCCGGGCTGGACGAACCGGCTGGCGGCACGGTGCTCGTACGCCGGGGAGCGGCTCAGCCACCGGCCCGAGACGGAACGGGCCAGAATTCAGGCTCGCCGGATCGGAGTGCTGCTACAGACCGGGAACCTGCTCCAGCATCTCGACGTGCGCGGCAACGTGCGGGTCGCCCAGTTAGCCAGCGGCACCGACGCACCTCGGCGCCGTGCCGACGAGCTGCTGGAACAGGTCGGTCTCGCCGCTCGCCGGCACGCGTACCCGACGGAGCTGTCCGGCGGCGAGCTGGCACGGGCCGGGCTGGCCGTAGCGCTGGCGAACGACCCCGACGTCGTACTGGCCGACGAGCCAACCGGTGAACTTGATGGAGATACCGAGCAACAAGTGCTGCGGCTGCTCGGCGAGCATGCCGAGCCGCGGCGCAGGGCTGGATTGTGGTCACCCACAGTCGCGAAGTGGCGCGCATGGCCGACCGAGTCCTCACCCTGATCGACGGCCAGGTGTCGGGATGACTATTGAGGATGCCCTCGTGATTTGCGACGGAGTCTCCCGCGTGTTCGGGACCGGCCCGGGCGCAGTGGTAGCCGTACACGGCACTAGCTGCGTCATCGCGGCTCAGGCTCGTGTGGCAGTCATCGGGCCATCAGGTTCGGGCAAGTCAACATTGCTGCACCTGCTTGCCGGGCTGGAGCAGCCGACGGTCGGATTGGTGAGCTGGCCGGGCTTGGCACCCGAACTCGAGCGAGCCTTCCAGATCGGGGTGGTGTTCCAATCACCCAGCCTGGTGCCGGCCCTCACCGTCGAGGAGAACACTGCACTGCCTCTGGTCTTGGCCGGCGTCCCGGATGGGGAAAGCCGGACTAGGGCTGGCCGAGGCGCTGGCCGCGGTGGGGTTGGACGGTCTTGCCGGGAAGCTACCTGAGGACCTGTCTGGGGGCAATACGTAGTCGTACTTCGTTCAGTTACGTATTCACTACCCTATTAGATTCGAATAACCTCCTCCCGCTGGCAAACCCGCCGTGAAAAACCCAAACATTGTCTTGACCCGTGACTCGAATGGCAGTCCAAGCCGGCAAACAGCGGTACTGGTGACTTCGGACGCATCGGTTTTGGAGGGAATCGATTTCGAAAAAAGTCCGTAGCCCTTCGACACCCACAAGCCGCCCTAACATCGGCAGCATGCGCAGCGACAGGCTCACTGCAGGCATCAACCCAAATACGACGAACGGCGTCACTCGCATGGAGTCATTGGCGCAAAAGTTCGGATTGTGCGTCCAACTACCGTTGGACGGCGCGATATCAGTTTAGTCATGGGTCAACCGATCTTCCGCAGAATCGATAATGTAAGTGCTTCAAGTGCTTTTCTGTCGCAGGCTAGATTACGTGGCGTATCGAGCTACAAAACAACGGGTAACCGTTACCCTTAGATTTTCAGCCTCAGTTATAATGACGTGTAAATTAGTTTCCCCCGCCCCATTCGAGAACTTCCGCCGTTTTTCATCGCACGCGAGATCGATCTCTTGGAGCGCTGTGGAAGATTCATCAAGGAGTCCACATGGCAATTCAGCAGACGGGGAGAAGGTCACCGGCACAACGGCAAGCTCATCCCTGGGACAAACGCCAAACTCCATGTGATGTCACACGTGGTCAACTTCACGGCTCTTCGGTTTTCGAAGGAATTCGCTGCTATTCCCGCTTCCAGCGGGCCAGCCATTTTCCGCGCCAACGAACACATCCAGCGGCTCATCGATTCGGCCAAAGATTTATCCGCATCGACGTGGCTTCTACGCGCGACGAGAGTGTCGCCGGCATGGTCAGAGACAACCAGAACAACGGCGTATGGCCGTGCTACATCCCGTCCGATCATCCTGCGAGAATGCGGCGAGGCGGAATAAATCCGTTCAATTCGCCTATACCGAGGTCTGTCTGCAACTACCCTGGAAATATCTTGGCAGCGATGCTGAACGGGGCGTCGATGTTTGTGTTTCTTCCTGGACGCGCATCGCTCGAACGTTGCCAGCAATGGCGAAGTCGGGCGCGAACTACATGAATTCGCAGCTGATCAAAATGGAAGCGATCATCAACGGCTATACCCCAGGGCATCGCGCTCGATGCCAAGCAGGCTGGTGAGCGAAGGTTCCGGCGAAAACTTGTTCGTGATTCGCAACGGCGTTCTGCAAACCGCGCCTCTCGGAAACTCAGTTTTGCAGGCATTACCGCGATTCCGTTCTACCTTGCTCGGGACCTCGGCATTCCGATCAGGAATCCATCCCCCGAGAAATGCTCTACATCGCGGATGAGGTGTTCTTCACCGGCACGGCTGCCGAAAATCCTCCCATCCGCTCTGTCGACAAGATCAGCGTCGGTAAGGGCACGATCCGGACCGGTCACGAGGCCATCCAGAAGGAGTTTTACGCGATCGTTCACGGCGAAAAAGCCGACCGATTCAAGTGGCTCACGCCAGTACCGGTGGGATCGAAGCAGCCCGTGGGCGTGTAAGAAGAATCGTTGGTTTCTTGGTATAAAAGGGGCGCTCTAATGCGCCCTTTTTTGTTTCTCGGCCTCCACACTCTTTCCCTGAGAGGCACCATGGCCAAACCAGCCCGCTCTTACTCGAATTTGCGGTGGCATACGCGAGACGATGCTCGATGGCTTGATGCGTGAAGTAAGAGCCACCAAGCAGTTCTCGGCCATTCCCGACGCCAAATCGACTATCGCCCCGATCCTCATGCGCGCGGCGTGGACCTGGCCTGGCATATCGCCAACACCGATATACAGTTTCTTGACGGCATCGCTGACCTGAACTTCAAGCCGGAAACACCCGAAGCGAAGCCGGAAGACGATTGCTGAACTGTCGCGATGGTGACGACCGCGAAGAATTCGAGATCCGCTGCCGAGCGGTTCGCGCCATGTCAGCTGGAAAAATTGGCCACGCCGCGATTGAGTTTTTCGGAGGTGTTCAACCTGCCGGCCGTTGCCCTACCTCGGATTCCTGAACAACCACAGCATCCATCATCGAGGGGGAACTGGCCGCCTACCTCCAGCCCTATGGGATCGAAGTGGGTCCTTCGATCGACGGCGGTAGTTGCGACGAGCCATTCCAACCACCGCGGCCAAAACCACAGCGGCTCTGACAACACTGAGTGGGAGACGTAGCTTGCTACGTCTCCTAACACCAGGCCGGCTTAGGATTTTGATCCTCTCCCGGATGTAACGGCTCACTCTTGACCCTGCGATCGGCGGTGAGAAGTTGCTCATGACGATCACTGTGTAGTGGGCGTCCCAGAACATGCGGAGATCTAGCGTTCGTCCGCCGGGCGATCTGCCGCCACGCCCGCCGCCATCTTTTCACCCGCGTGCCATCTTCCATGCTATATCTTCGAATCCGTACGCCATACTTTTGCAGGGGCCCGGCTTGCCACCTTGCCGGTTGTGATCAGGGTCGTAAGCTCAACATCTACGAGCTTGTTGTCCCGAAGCGCCTGGGCGAGAAGCGCAATAGATCAGGCGCAGTCGAATCGCCCTCCGGCCGAGCTACCCATCCAGGGCAGGTCGATTTAGCCAGTTCGAGACCCACTTGCCGTCCATTTTCATGTAGCCCTTCGAGTTGGTTCGGTCTGCGGCTTCGTCTCTCTCAAAGCTGCTCGCTGTCGTTCATTCCCGCTGGTTTGTAGGATGTTCTCTCCGCACTGCAATCAAAGATGAAAGTTCTTGCCGGACACCCTCTCGATAACCAACCCCGCCACGAGCATGCCCGCATTGCTATAGGGCCCATCCCGTTCCCGGCTCGAACTTTGAAGCGGTTCGCTCGCGAAGAACTGCAAGTAGTCTTTCAGGTCGCAGTAAGTACAGTCTTTTCTTGTCGAGCTTTCGTCGCTTCGAAGTAGTCTCCGAGTCCCGAGGTGTGGGTGGAAGCAACTGATGGATCGTAGTCTTCGTCGCCACCTCTTTGTTCGGATAATCCGGGCAGCACGGTGGCTAGTGTGTCTGTGTACTTGAGCTTCTTTTGCTTGTACGAGCTGAGCGATCGCCACGGAGCTGAACATCTTGTTCATGGACCCGATACGGAACTAGGAAATTGTCCACCTTTGTTTGGGGATTTTCTTTTCGCGGTCAGCATAGCCGTAGGCCCTGGCGAAAAACGGGCTTGCCGTCTTTGGCGATGAAGAACCACGCCGGAGAACCGGTCGGCGGCGGTGAGTTTCTGCAGCAACTGATCAACGTCTTTTCGACCAATGGCGCGTCCTGCTCTTCCGCTGTTTAGGGGACGCTGCCTCGGATGGGTCAGCGCCTGGTCGATCATCAACCGCCACGATCGCATGGTCGGTTTCGCCGGAAGTCCACTCTCGATTCCTGTGGCCAGCCCAGCCAAACCTTCGCCTTTGCCGTCTCTTTCAAATAGCGCTTTGATCTCGGTCTCCGACGACTGCGACAATCTCAAAGAGATCGAGTCCTCCGCCCGCTTCTCTCTCGAAACTCCAGCCCCCGCCGGTAGCCATGCGCGTTCCGGACGTCGCGCCGTCCAGTACATGGCGTCGCCGTACGCGCACTGGATAAACTTTCGCTCTGAGGCCTCAGCGTCTCCTGAGCTGGAACGTGTCGATCCAACCCTTCAGCAACTTTCCCGGTGCGCCGTGGCTCGAGGATATCGGTCTGGCCCAGCCGCCGCGAGCATCGACCATCCAACCAATACGAGCAATGCCCTGAAGTAGTCTCCATTTCTCCCCCACTCGGGGCCTTAGACGATCGCGATCTGGGTCTGAGTGAGCGTAAGCCGAGGTGGTTCCCAGGACAATTGGCAAGCTGGGCTCGCGTTCAGGCGAATCGCGTGGGTAGCCGAAATACCAGGCAAAAGCCCATTACTTCGGTCATTCCCGGGTCAGGTACCGATTCAGGGCTACATCTAGCCTGAAGACGAGCGCTGGGCATGATCCGGAACTCCGTCTCGGGCGTGTCTTACTGTTGGCCGCAGGGCTGCGATATGACGCCACCGAGAACGGATCACCGGGAACTACAGAGAACTGCTGCTGTGGGTGGCGAGATGGGCATTGATGACCTGGACCACGCATCGCGATGGAGCGGCGCGCTTCCGATTTGCACCTGAGGGTAGGAGAACTATCCCCACCTTCGAGATCGACAGCTGAACCTGGTTCCCGCTCACCGACCAGCCTCGCATCAGTGCCGAGGACATGCTGACCATGGCGTTCAGCATGATGTCAGCACGCCAGAAACAGAAATTCAAAGAGACCACGGAAATCGATATGGCTTACGGCGTCGCCGGTCTGGGCCGCTTCCGTGTGAGCACGTCTTTCAACAGCGCGGCAACGTAGGACTGGTGCTCCGCGTTATTCCCACGAAGATTCGCGCGCTCGACGAACTCTATCTACCCAAAGTGGTCGAGCAGATCTGCGACATGCCCCGCGGTCTGATTTTGGTCACGGGAGTTACCGGTTCCGGTAAAGTCAGCCACGTTGGCCGCCATGGTCGATCGAATCAACTCGACCGCGCCAGAACACATCATTACCATCGAAGACCCAATCGAATTCCTGCACCGCGACAAAAAGGCTACGTCAACCAGCGCGAAGTCGAGGTTGACACGCCAAACTTTTTCCGCCGCGTTGCGCGCTTCTCTTCGTCAGGATCCAGACGTCATCCTCGTCGGCGAAATGCGTGATCTGAAACCATCGGCACCGCCCTGCGCGCAGCCGAAACCGGCCACATGGTGTTCTCCACGTTGCACACACTGGACGCGGTCGAAACCATCAACCGTATCATCGCGATCTTTCCGCCGCCCGAGCAGAAACAGATTCGTTTGCAGCTCGCGGCGGTTCTGCGCGCGGTCGTCAGCCAGCGCCTGGCGTCAAGCGCTGCGACTCGGACGGACGTGTTCCGGCCGTCGAAGTCATGATCAACACCGCGTACATCCGCGAGTGCATCCTGGTTCCGGAAAAGACACGCGCCGTTCGCGACGCGCATCTCGGCTGGCAACCTCGCAATATGGCATGCAGACTTTTGACCAGTCGTTATGGGATTTGTTTCAGGCTGGCCTCATCAACTACGAAGTCGCGCTCGAGAACGCCTCGAACGCCGACGACTTCAAGCTGCGCATGCAAGGTATCGCATCAACAGCCGACATTTCGCGGCAAGCCATGCAGTCTTCTGGGTACGGCAATCGCTAGGGGTTCCTCCTTGAAACTATGGGCGCGCGCAAGCGCCCGCTTTTGGCCTGAGCCACTAGCAGTTGGCTGGCTCTTATCCCATGTAGACTCCATTTCCAGAATCGCCGCGAGCAAAGGCTAACGGCTAACAGCCAAGTACTAACTGCGCTATTGTAGGTACCAGCAATGCCCTTCGCTCGCCCCAAAAGGGTGTACACCGAAGAACTGTACGAGTACGCGGTCGGCGCGCTCGCCCGTCGCATGCGCTCTGTGGCAGAACTCGAGCGTCTGCTCCGCAACAAGGTCGAAGCGGAGACTGAATTTGGACAGACACTCGTCGAATTGATCATCCGCCGGCTAAAAGATCAGGGATATCTTAACGACGCGAACTACGCAGCCGTCTATTCGGGTCTTCGTCGAGACAACGAGAAATTCGGACGCATGCGCGTGGTGACCGAACTCAAAGCACGTGGCGTACATGGCGAAGTGATCGAGAAAGCGGTGTCGGACGCTTACGATGCGGTCAGTGAAGAAAAGCAAGCCCGCGATTTCCTGCGCCGCAAACGCTTGCAGAAGCCGAAGGACCGAAACAAACAGCCCGAATATTCCGTCAACTGCTCCGAGCCGGATTCTCGTCGAAAACGATTTTCAAGATCCTCAAGACCTGGGACGTGGACGAGGAAACGCTGACGGAACTCGAAAGCGAAACCCTCGAATAACACCGAGGTCATCGCCTTTCCTCCGTGCTTCCTCAGTGCCCTCTGCGGTTAACGCCCTTCCTCATTTAAAATCAAAGCTAATGCTCACCGGCTCCGCAAATCCGCCGCAAGTTCCTGGACTATTTCGTCCAGAAGGGACACCGCGAAGTCCACTCGTCGTCGCTCGTCCCGCAGAACGATCCGACGCTGCTGTTCACCAACGCCGGGATGAACCAGTTCAAGGACGTCTTCCTCGGCCTCGAAAAGCGCGATTACACCCGCGCCACGACGTCGCAGAAGTGCGTGCGCGCCGGCGGCAAGCACAACGATCTCGAAAACGTCGGCTTCGCCAACCGCCATCACACGTTTTTCGAGATGCTGGGAAATTTTTCTTTCGGCGACTACTTCAAGAAAGACGCCGATCGCCTACGCCTGGGAGCTGATCACTTCGCCCGCAGTGGTTCGGCATCGACGAAGGACAAGCTCTACGTGACCATCTTCAACGGCGAAGACGGCGTGCCGCGCGACGCCGAGGCCTACGATTTGTGGGTCGGCGCAGGGCGTGCCGAAAGACCGCATCTTCGAATTCGGCGCTGAAAGACAACTTCTGGCAGATGGGCGACACCGGCCCCTGCGGTCCGTGCAGCGAGATTCACTACGACATGGGCGTGGCCGCGTCCGATCAGGGCCACACCGATTGCGCATTCGGCTGCGACTGCGGGCGCTATGTCGAGATCTGGAACCTGGTGTTCATGCAGTTCGACCGCGATGCCGGCGGCAAGCTGAACTCCGCTGCCCAAGCCGTCGATTGATACCGGGATGGGGCTGGAGCGGGTGGCGGCGGTGCTGCAGGGCGTGATTTCGAATTACGATACCGACCTGTTCACGCCGCTGATCAGACGCGCAGCCGAATTGACGGGAGTCACTGAGCGACGGGACTCGCTCGTCAGAAGGAGCGGCCAGAAGCCTCACACAAGTCGCAGCCTCGCTCCGGGTCATCGCGGACCACTCGCGCGCCGCGACCTTTCTGATCTCCGATGGCGTGCTGCCTTCGAACGAAGGCCGCGGATACGTGCTGCGAAAGATCATTCGCCGCGCGATTACCCACGGACGCTTGCTTGGGCAGACCAAGCCATTTCTTCATGAGATGGTCTTCGCTGTGCGCGACCTGATGCAGGATGCGTATCCCGGAATTGAAGGAAACGCGTGATCGCGGTGTCGAAGACGGTACTGGCGGAGGAAACGCGGTTTGCCCACACGCTCGATCTGGGCCTCAAAAACTGGAAGAAGTCTGCAGCCCTTGTTGAATCACGTCGCCAGAACCTTCGGACGCTAAACATATTCCGGGAGACAAAGCGTTCAAGCTCTATGACACTTTCGGCATGCCGCTCGACTTCATGCAGGATGCAGCGCGTGATCAGGGCATTGCATTCGACCAGGCCGGCTTCGACGCCGCGCATGGAGGAACAGCGGCGAGCGTGCGCAGCGCTTCCTGGAAAGGCGCGGCCAAGCAGACTGCCAATCCCGCCTACCAGCAGCTTCCGAAGTCAGACTTCGAAGGCTATCGCCAGACTCGCTCCGACGGCTGCGAAGTGCTCGCCATCATCAAGAGCGGCCAAGGCGCGCAGGAACTCAAGCCCGGCGAGGAAGGCGAAGTCATCCTCGATCACACGCCCTTCTATGCCGAGGCCGGCGGACAGGTTGGCGATCGCGGATGGCTCTACTCCGACGATCACAACACCGATCGTTGCCGACGTGAAGGGCTGCTACTACCCGGTCCAGGGCGTGCGAGCGCATCAGGTTGATCTGCCGAAGCAAGCCGATTCGCGTCGGGCAGAAGGTGGACGCTGTTGTCGATACCAGACATTCGCGCCGTCCACCATGCGCAATCACACCGCTACCCATCTTCTCGCATGCCGGGCTGCGCGAGGTCCTCGGGAAAGCATGTGAAGCAGGCGGGATCGCTCGTCGCGCCCAATCATCTGCGCTTTGACTTCTCGCACTTCACCGCGGTCGCAGACGAAGAGTTGCAGGACATCGAAGACATCATCAACAAGGAAGTCCTGCGCAAACCAGAAGATCGAAGCCATCGACAGACGTGCCGATCGACGTTGCGATCAACGAATATCACGCCATGGCGCTGTTCGGTGAAAAGTATGGCGACAAAGTGCGTGTCATCAAGATCGGCGACTTCTCCACGGAACTATGCGGAGGCACGCATACCGCTGCGACCGGCGAGATCGGACTCATCAAAGCTGCTGAAGGAAGGAAGCGTGTCATCGGGCGTGCGCCGCGTTGAAGCGGTTACGGGCGAAGGTTCGCTGCATCACTTCCGCAAGGATCATCAACTCGAGAACGTGGTCGCCAGCATTGCCGCGCACGCCGAAGGAACCTCACCGGCCGATGCGCTGAAGGGCGGAACTCGACAGGAAAGACGCAGAGATCAAGCGCCTGGCCCGCGAGCTCGACCAGGCCCGTATGAAATCGCGCGTCCTCGACGGTCGCTTCCGTAAGCGACAAAATCAAGGATGTGCGTGGTGTGAAAGTGCTGGCGCATCGCGTGGACAATCTCGAGAGATCGCAGATGCGCACCTTGGTTGATCAACTGCGCGACAAGCTCGGATCGGGCGTTGTCGTGCTTGGATCGGCCACGAACGGCAACGTGTCGTTGATCGCGAGGCGTTACGAAAGACCTGACATCGCGCGGTGCAGGCGGGCAAAGTGATTGGGCCGGTGGCGCAGAAGGTTGGCGGCAAGGGTGGCGGGCGTCCTGACATGGCGGAAGCAGGCGGCAAAGATCCAGCCGCGCTAGATTCTGCGCTTGCTGAGGTGTACAACGTCGTGGAAACGCTGCTCGGATCTCAAAAAGTCGTCGGCGATCGCGTCACGAAATTATGGAAGATCGCATCCGCTGTCATCGAGCACAAAGGAAAGCAGAGTGTTGCTGGTGGATATCTCGCCACTGCAACGCGGTGGACCTTGAACGTATCGCAGGCTATGTTCCGAAATACGTGACCGCCGGAGCCGAGAGGCTCGTGCTGCTTCTCGCCGACTTTACCGGCGCGGAGTTCAGTCGCGAGGCAGCAATGCGATTGAAAGAGAGCACGGTTTTTGATCGTCCCACATTTGAAGCGGTTCAGCCTGGGTAGGTTCCGAGTCGATCCCCGCACGTGTTTTACGAAAGCATAAAAACTTTTCGCAGCGCGATCTGCCAACGTTCAAAACACGCGAGGAAGCCCTGGACTGGCTGGTCAAGGACGAGTAACGCTGACGACCGCGCGGAAATATCGATCTCAGCTTACGCCACTTCAACTCCACCGGCCCAGACATCGGATGCTTCATGCGTTTCGCCGGTGCGCCGGGACTCTAGATAGGCCTGCTTCAGTCCGAAATACCATTTGGCAGGACGATCGGCATCGTCGATCAGCATCAAGTGCGGGTTGTGTTTCAACCCCCTTCGGATTGAAGTTCCATGGTTCGGCGATCTTGTTCCACGAATTTCGCGAAAACAAACTTCAAGAGGCCCCGGGGCGAACGGAAACCAGCGAAAGAGATTCCACGCACGCGACGACATCGATGCGACATCGATTGCGCGTGATAGGTGTAACGGTCGTCAAGCTCGCGAACCAGTACTTCCCTGCCTGAATAACTTTCAGAGCGTAGATTTGGCAAAACAAAGTCGATCGTCGTTGTAATCGAGTCGGCATCGGCGTACATGCGCAGCAGTTTGTACGACGCACTGTTTCGACGACGGCGTGTGTGCGCTCATACGGAACCCATTCGGAATCGGCTCCGAAGTTTTTATGTTTCTCGTGAATGCTGTGGCGCGTACGCCACCACCACGCCTGGTGCACAAACGGGCCGTGCGCAGGATCCGTCAGTTCCGATCAATGCCGTGGTCCCACATTGCACGGTAGATTCGCGGTCAGGTGAAGCAATCTTGTACTTGTCGCTGAAATTTGGAACACGAGGGAGGCAGGTGTGGGAGCTTCGTCGCGCTTCTGTGAAGCCCGCTCCTTGCGGGCCAAGCTCTGGAATGAACACCCAGAGTGAAGTCGTCGCGCTCTTCGCAGTTGAAGCTGCCGGCATAGATCCGATCTACCTTCAGCGTTTGATCGGCGGTGAGCGAGGGGATCAGGCTGCACTGTCCCGTGTGCGCGGCAATTTCCAGCCGTGATAGCTGCATTCCCGCTTGCTGCTGACCATCAAACGATCCGCATGAAAGAGGCATCCCGCGGTGCGGGCATGCATCGCGCAGCGCAAAAGGCGCGACCTTCGGCATCGCGGCCGACGACGAGCGGAATTTCGAGCAGCATGGTTGGAACGAGATGTCCGCGCTTAACCTTTTCGCTGGGAAGCGCCCGATACCAAAAACCGAACAGCATGAGTCGCGTCGGGCGTTTGGCGGTCGAGTGCAGGATCGCATCATGTGCTGTGGCGTTAGCGAGCAGCCGACTCCGGTTGGCGGCGGTACTGATCGAATGCGGCAGCTAAATCCGCCGCGATCGCATTCGCATCGCGATTCAATTTCGCGTCGCTGCATCATGTGAGACCATCTTGCCGTCCCGAAGAATGGCGATCTGACGGGGACGAAGGCGGAAATCCGGTGAAATGCCGAGCGCGCACGCTCAGTAGTGCCTCGCTGTCCTGCCCGGCAAACACAGTGGCGGGTGATCCGGGCTTCAGTGGCGTTTTGCGGCCGCAAGGCGAACCACGGCAGGACCGCATCCGGCCAGCTTGGCGCATCCGCAGATGGAGTTAACGACAACCATGGTGAGTACCGCGGGTTGCGTAGTGATGGCTCGATCGACATCGAGCTGGCGGTGCGCAGTTCCTGAACGCCTCAAGCGCGTGAGTTTCTTCGCGCATGGGGATGACCATGATTTCCGGATGTACGTGCTTGCTCCTTTAGAGAATGCTGCATTCGTTGGCAAAAGGAGGTGCGATCGGGGGCGGGTCGCGGTCATTGGTTGCGCCATATCCGTCATCGTCCGCCGCCACGCCTCCGACGCTGGCCGTCAGCCTCCCAGAACTTCGCCTGCACCTGGCAGGTTATGTTGAAAGGCAATGAACATTCAGGAAAATGTGTCGCTGCGGCGCCTCTGACTGCCGCTGCGGGTGGGCGGCCCGGCGCGGTATCTCGTTGAGGCCTGCGCCAACGTTGATGACGTCCGTGGTGCCATCGAGTTTCGCGCAGATCAGAAGTCCTTGCCGCTTTTCGTGTTGGGTGGTGGCAGCAATCTGGTTGTTGCTCGACTCAGGATGGCCGGGGTTGGTGCTCAAAGGATTGCGAGTCGAGGGTTCAATCATCGACACGGACGCTGAGAGTTGCTCTATTTTGGCGCGGGCGCCGGAGGGCTGGGACGGCTTCGTGTCAGCTGCACGTGGCGCACCGCTGCGCGGGACTTGAATGTCACAGAGCGGCATTCCGGGCGGCGTCGGCGGCACGCCAGTGCAGAACGTCGGGAGCTTACGGGCAGGGCGGTATCCCAGACGATCGAATCCGGTGGAGGCGAGTTGAAATCGCTTGACGTCTGGAGAGTCGCGAGTTCGACATACTGAAGACTTCGTCGATTCAATTTACCGCACGACAACGCATTTTTAATACGAGCCGAGCGGTGGCAAATATGTCATCGCTGCGATGATCAGCTATCGCGATGCCGCTACGGCGGCGCCCCGCGCCTTGAGTATGCCGATCTTAAGCGGCATTTCGCGGGGACCCGGTCGGAGGCACTTCGCTGTCGCAGGTGCGCGGCATGTGCGAGAAAATTCGCGCGAGCAAGGCATGCTGACGATTGTTTGCCGGGAGACGATGATATGCCGCAGCGCCGGGTCGTTCTTTAAGAATCCGATATTGTCGGACGAGTAACGTTGCCGAGATCAGCGAAGCGCGCGGCCGCCAAAAACCTCGAGGTGCCGAGTTATCCGGCGGCTTGAAAAAACGGCGCTGGCTCTCGGCGGCATGGCTGGTCGGAGAACACTCCGGTTTTGCGAAGGCTTCCCGGATTCTGGACGGGATCGGGGATTTCACGCCGGCACGCCCTCGCGATTGATTAATCGCGTGTCAACGCAACCGCGGCCGACGTGCTTTCCGCCCTGAAGGACCAGATTCAGCAAAGTAGTAAAGACATCTGGGGCATTGCACTAGAACCGGAACCGGTGATTGTTGGTTAGCCGTTAGCTCGCCACCTGACGGCCCCCACGCGATGCCGCGTCGGTGCTGCCTGTTCCTCGAAGGCGGGCGCGAACGCCCGTCTCCATTGGCAAACTTCGCAACCCCTGTGGTTTCCCCCGTGCGCCCCCGTTGCCCCCTCCAGTGGTTCACAGCCTTTTCTCTCTCTTTTCGGTCATTTTTCTGTTTAAGGCTCGGAACAGGTGTTCGAGAAGCTCAGGTAGAGAAATACACCCTTCCTGCCCTGTAGCTCCTGGCCAGCGCCGATGGGTACGGCGACCCCTGTAGGAACGATCTGAAAGTCCTGCATCGCCAGAAATTGTAGGCCCGCCGAATATGCCCGGGCTGATGTAACTCTACGCATTCGACCGTTCGGTCTTATCGGGAGCCGTGACTTGCTGCCACGCTGGTGAAAATGCGCTCCAGCATTACATTGAAGCTTGAGGACGCGCACCAACCAGATCCGCGCTGGCGCCTGGGTTATAGCCGACGGCCGACGCCCGGTCGCCCGCGTCGTTGCGCGCGCGTGGGGGCACCATGGTGGCGCCTGCGTTCCAATGTTGCGACGAGTTTGGGGAAAGATCTTGTAGCTGACGGGCAGATTCGTTTGCGGGCCGTTCACTCCGACACCGCGTCCCAGCGCCCCGAGTCGCCGGTGGGAAGCGCAGGAGATCTGAGTCGGGGGCTGAACGCGAGACGCGTCTCACCACTGCCAATCAGCTGATAGCGGTAGTTCAGGTAGAGGTCGCCAGAATCCAGCGCCTTGGCCCGGGAAGTCGCCCCGGCGGACGGCAGCGGCGGTGACGCTGAGCTGGTGCCGCGCAGTCGCCAGGCGTCGGCCGCTCCTGCGCGTGAAGCTATAGACCCGGTCGCCGCTATTCCAGAGACGAATCAGATGTTGCTGATGTGCTGGACAGCGCCAAATTCCCTGGTTGTAGGCCGCTTCGATCAGGAAACCTGTTGTCCTGGATTTCCGAGCTCGGCCGGGGGAGCAGTCTGGCCATGTGAAGCCAGAGGCGAGGCACTACAGCGACGATAAAGACGCGGTATGGCGAGCGTTTGCGTTGGAACCTCAAATGTTGATTATGGCAATGAATTTCAATTTCGTGCTGAGGTTCCACCATAACGGTTCGAACGTTCACATCGCCGGTGGCGTGATTTGCGTCACAAGGCAATGTAACAGGATGTGCATGCGCTGCTGGATTTACCAGATCGGCAAATTACCGGCCGGACCTTTGCGCGGATCGTCGAGGGGAAAGACCTTCCGGTGCGACCGGCTGCTATCAGCGACTTTGCCGCGCAATCTCGCTTTCATCTTCCGAGGCGAGCGGCTTCCGCGAAAATTTCAAAAACATGGACCGGGTAGGTTCGCCCGTTTGCGTGTTTTTGATTCGAAGGAAGGGTGATATTACGACGCAAGCAGAATTCTTCCATCAGGCATTGTATGTATTGTGCGGCATGTCGAAGAAGGAGTAGAGCCCGCTTTAATTCGCTTAATTTGCCTGCCGCTGCGCGAGATAGTCAAGGTACGCGTCGAACCCGATTTTGCCGAGGCGGCGATCACGCGCAGCCTTTTTCAGTCCTTGTAGTTTCCTCTCGAAGGTACGGCGCACAGTTGGCGAGTTCCTGGGGCAATGGTTTGTTGTCGGGCGGAGCGCAGCGCGCCGCGGCGGTGATGTAGAGGTTCAGTGAGTTTCAGTCCGTCATCGCGATGCGGTGGCGGTCAGCTGGTTCGCGCAATCCGGTTTCGTACAACACGGGATACATGAAAGTTCCCGAGGCATCACCGTGAATGGCCGGCCGGTGCGGTTGGAGCCGTGGGCACGGGTGCGAGGCCGAGGATTAAGACGCTCGCGCATTCGGGTCCCGAACCAGAACCAGCTTTCCCCAGTATTTCGTGATCGCGATAGGCGCGGCGCTTTCGCGGCGCGATTTGTTCGCGGTACGCAACACGCCAGGCGAGGGCAACGGTAGTGCAGGCGAACAACCTCGCAGTTCAAGCTCGGTGAGCGCCAGTTGCGGAGCATGTTGGTCATTGTAGCCGTGGCGAGATTGAAGGCCACGACACGACGGCGCGCGAGGTGCGAGCGGAGGCCCGCCACTCATGCGCTAGACTCGAAAGAGTGACGATGGATCGGCGGCAATTCATACGACGAGGCGTGATGGGGGCGGCTGCGCTGGCCGCGATCGAGGATTTGTCCGCGAGCCGCGGCGGTCGCTGGGAGAGGAAATTGAAATTCGGCTCAAGAGATTGCCGGAGGCGTTTGACGGATTTCGGATTGCGCAGATCTCCGACATCCACCCTGGTCCTTACTTGGATCGCCACGGGGGTGGAAAGGGGCGTTCAGCTTGCGCAGGAATGCATCCGGATCTACTTGTGCTGACCGGGGACTTCGTTTCGCACTCGATCAGGAAGGCCAACGGTCTCGATGGGGCGCGGCACGCCGGACCCTGTGCGGATGTGATCGCACAATGGAAAGACTGCCGATGATTGCAATTCTGGGGAACCATGATCATTGGAACAATGCCGACATTGTCGCAGGAGCACTCGCCGAGCGGAACATTCGCCTGTTTGCGCAATGGATCGACGCCGATTGAACGAGATGGATCGCGGCTTTGGATTGCCGGTGTAGACGATGCGTTAGTAGGACTCGCAGAGCATGGCAAAGGCGCTGAAAGGCGTTCCGGCAACCAGGCGACGGTCTTGCTCGCGCATCGAACCGGATTACGCGGACTATGCGGCGAAGTTTCCCGTCGATCTGCAACTGTCCGGACATTCACATGGGGGCAGGTACGAATTCCTGGCGTGGGGCCGATTGTTTACCGGAAATGGCAGCGAAGTATCACACCGGCCTGAACCGAGTTGAGAGATGCAGGTGTATGCAGACTCGGGGCCTCGGTGCGATCACGCCGCCCGTGCGGCTTTTGTGTCCAGCAGAAAGGCGTAACGTTAATTACATTGCGTCATAGGTCTCTAGCAGACGTGGTTTCAGAACGATTCTCGAGTTGCGATGCGGCCCCAGATTCGGTCGAGAAAAGCCAGGCCTTAAAGTCGGCGCTATTTTGCCGCGCGGGCATACTCACCTTCGTGTCCTCAGACGTTTGACGGTGATCTTGTGGTGTCTTTTACACTTAAAGGTTGCAGATCGGGGCCTGCTCTTTTGCCCGCCTGCCTCGGATCTTCTCTCGTTCCCGCGCATTGAAAGGGAAACCGTGAGCACAACTGAAACGAAAGAGAGTACCAAGCGAGAGATCGCGGTGGAGGTCCCCGCCGAGGAAGTCTCCCGTCAGACGGACGCCCTCGTCCAGAAATACCAGAAACTGGCGCGCATACCTGGATTCCGAAAGAGGGCATGTGCCGCCTTCCATCATCCGCCAGAGGTTCGCAGAGGATATTAAGAGCTGAGGTTGTCGAGGCGTTTGGTGCCCCGTTATTTTCGGCAAGAGGCTCAAAAGCAGGGGCTGCACGCCGGTTTCGCAGCCGTAGAGTGACGGATCTGCATATTCACGATGGCGAACCGTTGCGAGTTCAAGGCTTCCTTCGAGGTACTTCCGAGATCAGAGTCGAGGGCTACAAAGGAGTTGCGCGCGGAGAAGCCTCAGGATCACAGTGACCGACCCAGAAGTGGAAGAGGCACTGACTAGTCTCCGTGAGCAGCACGCGACTTTTCCACGAGTTGAAGGGCGAGCGCTGGCGGATGCGGCGACTTTGCGCAAGTTTCACTGGACGGCCAGCCGAAGTCGGGCGAAGGACAACCGGTGCACATGGACGAAGTGCTGGTGGAGATCGCTGGTAAGACCACGATGCCCGAATTCACCAGAGAATTTGCGTGGCGCCGCCGCGGGGATGAGAACGACGTTTGACGTGAACTATCCGCAGGATTCGTCGGATCAGCGGCTCGCGGGCAAGACATTCAGCTACACGGTAAAGGTACATTGCCATCAAACAGAAGAGCCTGCCGGAGTTGAATGACGCAGTTCGCGAAAGAGCTGGGGCGAGTTCGCGAATCATGGACGCGGTGAAGACAACGAATTCGCGAGAAGCATGGAAGAAGAGCGCAGGCATCGCGCGCCGAGCACGAAGCCAAAGACAAGCTGTTGCGCGGAACTGGTAAAGCGAAACGATTTCGAGGTTCCAGATTCGCTCGTGGAACAGTCAGATTGACCTTCGCCTAGAACGCGGCTTGCGAGCACTGGCGGCGCAAGGCATGCGATCCGAAGACTTGAAGAAGATGGATTTCGACGCGGCTGCGCGCTGGACAACGGGACCAGGCCGTGCAGGAAGTGAAGGCAGTCTCTATTGCTCGACAAGGTTGCCGAGGAGGAAAAAATCGAGGTCAGCGACGAGGAAATTGAACGCGAAGTGGAAGCGCTCGCACAAGCAGTCGAAACAGACGACTGAAGCGATCCGGGCGCGTTTGACACGCGATGGGGGCGCTCGATAGAATTCGAAGATAGAATCCGCAGCGAAAAGACCCTCGATTTTCTGTATCGCCAGTCCGCGTGATGCGGACATTTCGACCCTCCCCAAGACGGCGCAACGTTCCATCGGGGCAGGAGTGTGGCAGGCGAATGTGAACGATCCAAACATGATGCTGGTACCCATGGTCATCGAGCAGACCGGGCGCGGCGAACGAGCGTACGACATCTACTCCCGGCTGCTGCGCGACAACATCATTTTCATCGGCACGCCGATTGACGACAACATCGCCAATCTGGTGATTGCGCAGATGTTGTTTCTGGCGCAGGAAGACCCGAGAAAGACATCCAGCTGTTACGTCAACTCGCCGGGCGGATCGATTACCGCGGGCATGGCGATTTATGACACCATGCAGTATGTGAAGAACGATGTCACGACCATCTGCATCGGCCAGGCGGCCAGCATGGCGGCGCTTCGTTGCTGGCCGCAGGCGAGCCGAAGAAGCGGCTGGCGCTGCCTAATTCGCGAATCCTGATTCACCAGCCGTCGATGGGCGGACTGTCAGGCCAGGCGACGGATATCGACATTCACGCGCGAGAAATTCTGCGCATGCGAGAGATTACTAACCAGTTGCTGGCCAAACACACCGGACAAAAGCTGGATAAAGTGGAGAAAGACGTGGAGCGCGACTTCATTATGAACGCGCAGCAGGCTAAGGAATACGGAATCATAGACGATATCATCTACAAGACGAGATAAGAGGTATGATCGGCGTTCACGCCGATCAGGTTCCGAGAGTCTCGGCGCGAAGCGACACCGGCCCGGTCGAGGATGCGGCGGAGAGCAAGGGTTAACAGGAGTAAGGCCGAGTGAAAAACAGGACGGGCACCGAGGAGATATTGCGCTGTTCGTTCTGCCACAAGTCGCAGGACGCAGTGGCCAAACTGATTTCATCCCCCAGCGATTATCCCCGAGCCTACATCTGCGATGAGTGCGTCGCGGTCTGCAACTCGATCCTCGAAGACGACCGCACTGCAACGCCGCCCGCCACGCACCCCAACCAGCTTCCCAAGCCGCAGGAAGTGAAGACCTTCCTCGACGAGTACGTCATCGGCCAGGAACAGACCAAGAAAAAGCTGGCGGTCGCGGTTTACAACCACTACAAGCGCATCTACATGAACCGGCAGCGCACCGGCGACGGCGTCGAACTCGACCAAGTCGAACATCATGCTGATCGGCCCCACGGGAACCGGCAAAACGCTGCTGGCGCAAACGCTGGCGCGCATGCTCGATGTGCCGTTCGCCATCGTTGATGCGACCACGCTGACCGAGGCCGGATATGTTGGCGAGGACGTCGAGAACATCATCCTGAAGCTGCTGCAGGCGGCCGACGGCGATGTGGGCCGCGCGCAGACTGGAATCATCTATATCGACGAAGTGGACAAGATCGGGCGGAAGGATGAGAACCCGTCCATCACCCGCGACGTTTCCGGAGAAGGCGTGCAGCAGGCGCTGCTGAAGATTCTGGAAGGGACGATCGCCAATGTGCCGCCACAGGGCGGCCGCAAGCATCCGCACCAGGAATTCACCCCGGTCGACACCACCAACATCTTGTTCATTTGCGGCGGCGCTGTTCGTTGGCCTGGACAAAATCATCGGCCGGCGCATCGGGCAAGAAGTCCCTTGGGCTTCAAAGCCGGGGACGAGGCCGACAAGGAAGAGAGCGGCCAACTGACAGCGCAAGCGAAATTTCGAGCTGCTGAGCGAAATTCAGCCGGAAGATCTGATCAAATTCGGCTTGATTCCAGAATTTGTGGGACGTCTGCCCGTGGTTGGCGTGCTGCGAGGACCTCGACGAAACTGCACTGATTGAGATTCTTACCCGCCCGAAGAACGCGATCATCAAGCAGTACCAGCGGCTGTTCGAGTTCGAAAACGTTCGGCTGAAGTTCAGCGATGACGCGCTGCGCGCGATCTCCACGACAGGCGATGGCCCGCAAAGTTGGCGCCCGCGGCTTGCGAATGATCCTGGAAGAGCTGATGCTCGACCTGATGTACCACCTCCCCAGCCAGAAAAAGGTCAAAGAGTTCGAAGTCACGCGAGAGATGGTGGAGAAACGGAACGTTTCTCTGGCGATGATGGAGAAGGCAGGTTAAGGATCGGTGGCTAGTGCTGATCGCCATGTTGATGGCTTGATGTAGCAAGCGATCTCTTTGCCGCTAGTTCAAAACCGATGCTTATGGTTCGTTCGGGAATTTTTGGGAGACAGAGTGACACAGACCAAGGAAAATTCGAAACAAAGAAGTTGCCCATGATGCCCATTCGGGACGTGGTCATCTTCCCCTACATGATGACGCCGTTCGTGGTGGGCCGCGAATCGAGCGTTCGGGCGCCTGGAAGAGGCGCTGGCCGCTGACAAGAAGATCTTTCTCGCCACTCAGCACGATGCCAGCGTCGACGAGCCCAAGGCCAATGAGATCTACCAGGTCGGGCACGATCGTCAACATCGTGCAGAGCCTGAAGTTGCCCGATGGCAACATCAAGGTGTCTGGTGGAAGGCATTGAGCGCGGCAAAGTGTCTGCAGATCGTTGAGACCGAGGGCTTCATGCAGGCGTCCGTCCGCGGTCGCCCGCTATGCGACGGAGACAATGCCGCCAGATCGAAACCGGCCATGCAGCGGGTGACGACCCTTTTCGAACAGTACGTAAAGCTGTGCCAGTCGCTGAACTACGAGACCATGATCGCGGCCGTGCGCATGGAAGATCCGGCCAAGCTGACGGACACCATCGCGGCAAACCTACAGCTTTCCATCGAAGAAAAGCAGGAACTGCTCGAGATTTTCGATCCAGCGGAACGCCTGAACCGGATCGGCGACGTGCTGGACATCGAGATCGAAAAACTGAACATGGACCGCACCATCCAGTCGCGCGTAAAGCGGCAGATGGAACGTGCGCAGAAAGAGTATTACCTCAACGAGAAGATCAAGGCGATCCAGAAAGAACTGGGGCGCGGAGAGAAGAGCGAATTCGACGAACTAAAGAAAAAGATCGACGCCGCCGGCATGCCGAAGGAAGTGCGCGACAAGGCCATGCAGGAGCTGAAGAAGCTCGAGGCCATGCCGCCAATGTCGGCCGAGTCGACTGTTTCGCGCAATTATCTGGATTGGCTGCTGGCTGTACCGTGGAAGAAGAAGTCGAAGGAAATCCGGAACATCAGCCGCGCGAGAGAAGGTCCTCAACGAGGATCACTATGGTCTGGAGAAGATCAAGGAGCGCATCCTCGAATTCCTGGCGGTGCGGCAGCTGGTCAAGAACCCGAAGGGCTCGATTCTCTGCTTCGTTGGGCCTCCGGGCGTGGGCAAGACGTCTCTAGGGATGTCGATCGCCAAGGCGACCGGACGCAAGTTCGTGCGCATGTCGCTGGGCGGCGTGCGCGATGAAGCTGAGATTCGCGGGCATCGACGCACCTATATCGGCGCGTTGCCCGGACAGATCATCCAGATGATGAAGAAGGCCGGCACCAAGAACCCGGTCTTCATGCTGGATGAAGTCGACAAGATGTCGATGGACTTCCGCGGCGATCCGTCGGCGGCGCTGCTCGAAGTGCTCGATCCCGAACAGAACTTCATGTTCGTTGATCACTACCTCGACGTCGAATACGACCTGTCGCAGGTGTTCTTCGTCGCCACAGCAAACGTGCATGCACACGATCCCGCCGGCCCTGCAGGACCGCATGGAAGTGCTGCGTCTGCACGGATACACCGAGCCGAGAAAAGTAGAGATCGCCAAGCAGTTCCTGGTGAAGAAGCAACTGGCGCAGCGGGACTGACGGACAAGAACATCAAGTTCACGGACGATGCAATCACGGCGATCATGATCCGCTGCGTACACTCGGGAAGCCGGCGTCCGCAACCTTGAGCGCGAAATAGGAAACGTTTGCCGCAAGGTGGCGCGCAAGGTGGTCAAGGAAGGCGCCGATTACAGCATCAATATCACCGGTGAGAACGTCTCCGAGTATCCTGGGCGTGATGAAGTTCCGCGACACGCTGGCGCACGAGAAGAGCGAAGGTAGGCCTTGTTACCGGCTTGGCGTGGACCGAGGTCGGAGGTTCGATCCTGAGCACCGAGGCTACCGTGGTCGATGGCAAGGGCAAGCTCACTCTCACAGGCAAGCTGGGCGATGTGATGCAGGAGTCGGCTCAGGCAGCCATGTCGTATGTGCGCTCGCGCGCGGCGCGCTTGGGGCTGACACGGGACTTCTATCGCAACCTGGACATCCACGTCCACGTGCCCGAGGGCGCGATTCCGAAGGACGGACCGTCAGCGGGTATTACGATTGCCACCGCCATCGCGAGCGCGCTTAGCAAAATTCCAGTGCGGCGCGATCTCGCGATGACTGGAGAGATCACGCTGCGCGGCAAGGTTCTGCCGATCGGTGGCTTGAAAGAGAAGCTATTGGCGGCCCACCGCGCCGGGATTGTTTGAAGTCATCCTGCCGAAAGACAACGAGAAAGACCTGGCTGAAGTGCCTGAGAATCTGCGGACCGCCATGAAACTCCATTTCGTGGATACCATGGATCAGGTGCTCGTGGTCGCGTTGGAATCTGCGCTACCACAAATCGCTGAAGATGCCGCCATCGCCCCCATCGCCACGCCTGCGGTGGAGAGTCCGACTACGCATCAGTAGACCTTTAGCCGATCAGTTTTTGCCCGCCTCGGCGGGCCTTTGTTTTTAGCTGCGGTAGCATTGTTGAGAGGTGGTTGATGACTCCGGAAGGGGCGGACTCCGGCGGTTCACGGTTTACGTCTTCGCGGAACGCTGGGCTTGATCGCGGCGGTCGCGATCGTTGCGGTGCTCTTGGTATGGCTACCGGCGTATCGATTGTTTTTTGGTATCAGCCTGTTGATTGGAATCGGTGTCGCCGGCGGGCTTTATCTATGGCACCGATACAAGCCGATCAAAGCCGAGGACGTACAGCATCCAAAGAGACCTCTGGGACTTGACTAGGTACTGGCTCATCCCAAGTCGTCAGTTGTCGGGCGCTGCTCTTGACTTCTTTGTTCCGAACCACGGTGTGATGACCGTCGTCCTCGTATAAACTGTAAGCACTTCCCGTAATTAAGCACTGTCCTTATGCGCGTCCTCACACGATTCATGCTGGCGGCGAGCGATGCGTCGCACTCTCCCTGCTCCGCAACTGCCGGAAGTGGCGTTTCTTGGCCGATCTAACGTCGGGAAATCGAGCGTGATCAATTCCCGCTGGGCAGAAGATTGCGAAGACAAGTTCGACCCCGGGGCGCACGCGAAGCATCAATTTCTTCGAAGTACGTTGGCCCGGAAAACCCGCGCCCGAGTTGGTTTTCACCGATTTGCCCGGATATGGATACGCGAAGATTTCCAAACAGATTTCGCAAGAGTGGCCGAAGTTTATCGAGCCATATTTGCGGGAACGGTCCAATCTGGCGTTGTGTCTGGCGCTTGTGGACGTGAATGTGCCAACGCAAGAGAGCGATCGGCAGATGATCGCCTATCTGCGAGAGACCGATCGCAACTTTGTGGTCGTCGCAACCAAGAGCGACAAGCTGTCTGGAAACCAGTTGCACAAAGCGATCTCAAACACTCCGTGAGGCCTATCCAGAAGCAAAGATTGTCCCCTATTCAGCCAAGAGCGGAAAAGGGCGTGAAGAATTATGGCGCGAGATCCGCCAGTCAGCAGAACCCCGAGCTATTGAAGCATAGCCCCGATTCGGAACTCCCCTCCCATATTGGTAAACGCTCCATATCTCTAACACCAACGAAATTGCGTTTTGTGGTCAAGTGATCTCACCTTCTTGCGATAGTCAAGAAAGGAGATCGTTGAATGGTGTGAGCTATGCCTGGAATCCCTTACGAATGGAATTACGGAGTTCGCCACGAGTCATGCGAGGAGGAGGAAACGAGGGTGCCTCAGGAGCGGCTTATCTGCGCAGTTTTGAAGCAGACGGACGGCACAGCGAACCCAGGTGAGAGATCTTCGGATGCAGTGTCGGAAAGGCGTCGCAGTGTGCGCCATCGGTGTGACGGGAGCGCAGAGTTCCGAACCGCTGGAACCGATATCCGCACGTGGGGAACGTCTCGCCGACGTTAGCATGCACGGGTGTTACGTCGAGATGACGGCAACTTCGCCCGTGGGTACAGTAGCAGTTGAACTCACACTGGATGCAGCCGGCGTGCGGGTGCACGCGACCGGGAGAAGTCAAAGTTTCCTATCCATTTTTGGGTATGGGGATTGCGCTGAAGGTGCCGTTGGAAGAGCAAGCAGGTTTACGAGAAATGCTGCAGCGGCTGGCGGCGCGCGCAAGCATTTCACCCGCGAACGGCAATCCAAACCGATCTGGGCCCGCCGCGACCTTACCCACGTTCGCCGAAGCAGGCGAGTTCGTGAAGCGTCTCGCTCGATTCTTCGATACCCATTCGTCGTCTCTCCAAAGACGAGTTCCTGCAACTTGCTTAGAGATCGCCCCGAAAGCCGCTAGCAGCAAGGAATTCACGGAAATGGGTGTAGACTGTGCGGGGATCTATTTTGGAGGTGGCGCATGCAACGCCTCCTTGCCTCTCGTATTCGCGCTGACTTTCATTCTCGGCGCCGCGGGATGTGGCAACGTTTTTGTGGGCGGCGCAATCAACACACAAACGATCAGCGGCACAGTCAGCATCGTGCAATTGACGGTACCTCGGGCGGAGGGGTACGACCGTCCAAGTCACCGCTGTAACGCTTGTAGCCAATGGCATGGCCTCTGCAGGTACGTTTTGCGGTGACCAGCGCAGTCAGTTTCAATGAACACCTTCGTTCAGGCCAACTTCACTCCGGGCCAACCCTGTTCCAATCTCGTGACAATCACTGGTTGGCATCATGGGATAGTTTGTTGATTGGTGTCCGAGTGCCGAAGTTGCGGCGCTATCGCCGAGCAGAGGGCTCTTGTTTTTCGCCTTGAAAAACAAGGAACCGCGTATCGCAGCAACATCTTTTTTTCTCACTCCCGAAACAACGAGTCGCGACAGACCCAAGAAATTCGCAAGTTTGGATATGATGAAGGATAGTGCGGCTAAATATCTGGTAACGGGCATCGCGGGGTTTATTGGATCGACGATCGCGCGCAGCGACTTGTCGCCAGGGGAGACTGCGTACGGGGCGTGGATAATCTTTCGACCGGAAATCCGGAAAACTTGAAAAATCTGGCGGACCAAATCGAATTCCAGCAGGCAGATATTCTCGACATGGATGCGATGCGACGAGCCTGCAGCGGCGTCGACTACGTGTTTCACGAGGCCGCAATTCCTTCAGTCCCCAAGTCAGTAAAGGACCCCTCGGAAGCAACCAGGCGAATGTGGATGGAACGGTGAATGTCCCGATTGCGGCGCGGGACGCGAAGGTGAAGCGCGTGGTGTATGCGGCGTCGTCGTCCGCTTATGGTGATACGCCCACTCTCCCTAAACGCGAAGATATGGCGCCCAATCCAATATCGCCCTACGCAGTCAGCGAAGCTGGCGAGCGAATACTACATGGCATCTTTCTACCGGTGTTATGGGCTAGAAACCGTGAGTTTGCGGTATTTCAATATTTTCGGCCCGAAACAAGATCCGACTCTCTCCGTACTCGGGAGTTTTGGCAAAGTTCATCACGCAAATGCTGCGAGGAGAGCAGCCGACGATCTTCGGCGATGGCGAGCAAAGCCGCGACTTCACGTACGTGGAGAACGCGGTCGACGCGAAACATGCTGGCCGCATCTGCTCCCGCGGAGCAAGCTGCGGGGAGAATGTTTAACGTAGCTACAGGTACGCGCGCTTCGTTGAATGAAACCTTCGAGGCCCTAAAGAAGATCACTGGATACACCGGCAAGCCTCAATATCAAACTGAGCGCGAAGGCGACGTGAAGCACTCTCTCGCAGACATATATGCGAGCGCAGAATGCCCTGGGATACACGCCCAAGGTTGGATTCGAAGAAGGGCTCAGGCGAACCGTGGAGTGGTACAAGAACGGGAACTAGGCGTCAGGGCTCCAATTACCTTGGTGATCTAGGGCTGGTTACGGTTGCGGACTAGAGTGAAGCCATGACGCCTCGTCTCTGGTTGTGTCCCGCGACTGGCAGGAAGTTAGTGTTCTCGAATGTATTCTTTGGCGGCCCACATCGATGTTGAAGTAACGCCAGACCCCGAGCGCGCGTGGAACAAACTCCCAGCCGCTCTAAAGTGGATGCACTCAATTGTCGATCGTCGACCTGGCTGGCACGGACCGCTTTCTGAGGCGGGTTGAAGAGGGCGGACACACCGCAAGCACGGTACCCCTGGTAATTCTGAGCGCGATACGTTCCGTAGATTGCCGTGTTGATGCAAACACCCTGTTCCGATTCGAGAAGCCGATCTCGGTGGAACAAGCAGCTAGGACTTTCTCGGCCGCCCGTAATCTGATTCTGAATGGACGGTTACGCTATCACCGGCAAGCCTTGCAGACGCCAGTGACCATCAGTTTAGGGCCGAAAAAAGATGCAGGCAAAACTTGATGAACGCCAGTCAGGGTGGGATCGGGATCCGGGCAGACCGACGCTTCAACGCCGATGGGAAGGTGCAGATTTCCTTCCTTTGCCGGGCACTGATAGAACCGTAAAAGCTGCCGGTGAATTGGCCTGGACCGATCACACAGGCCATGCAGGATTGAGGTTTCGGTGCAGCTAGGTCCGAAGTTGCAGCGGGACTTCGGAGTGTGGCTGGCGCAGCAGTATTTTACGAACTAGTGCTTTGATTTGATGATCGCTCCGTCTCAGCTGGTTTGTTATCTTCCCGAATCCCCATGACATCAGAGTCACCGCTCGTTGGCGGAAGCGCGGCTCGGCTTCCAGGCCGCGGATCTTGTCGGGGTTTCTTCTGCCGCAGCGCGAGTTGCCAGATAACATCCCGGAGATTCGATTGCAAAGGTCCGAAACAACATCCGATAGGCAAAGCCAAAGCCGATTGCAATCGCGATAGCGACACCGCTGGTCAGGGGCCAGGATGGTAACGAATGAGCGATCGCAAGCGAATACCACCCAAAACAGCAGAACTCCTGAGACGATCAGCAAGCCGTCCATCGGCGAGCCAGACCTTGCGCATGGGAAATCGGGGAGGGCCAAACGGCAGCGAAATCGTAAGAGCAGGGTCGGTCGCCAGACTCGCGGCATGTCCCTCAGGCATCGTTATGGAAGGTATCGGCAGACTCTGCGCGAGCGAAGCTTGTCCCAGTGCCGGTACAGGCTCAAAAAATGGTTGGACTGCCCGCAGCATGGTCGACACTCGCGAGCAAGTTGGTGAGAATCCAGTCATTCAGCGCGCCGCGCGATCGATCGGAGATCTGAACAAATCTCAGCCCTGCTTGCTTGCCCGGACTCGTCGGCCCAAATAACGTCTGCCGATGCCTCGATGCGAGTTCGAGGATTCAGGAGATCGAAACGTGTTTCGAACGGATTGTCCAGGGCGAAGGCGCCCAACCGTGCATGAATTCCTGATGCCGTTTCCGCTTATGTCGCGAACAATACCGCCATTACCCTGATCCAAATTGACATAGACGAGGGACGGGACACGGTAGCGGTATGGGCGCTGTCCCACGTCAGCGGAAGACGGAGAGCTCGACCGCCCCACTGCGAGTGCGTCTGCATGGTGAATATGGTAGTCCGGAGGGGAGAGGGTGCCAGTTAACCGGACTGGTTCAGGCGAGTTCAGAGGCGTGATACACCGGTCCTCCGGCGGGCAGGCGCAAAGATTGCGTCGCCCACTCATCGGATATCAAGCCGGCGGGCGGGTCGGGCTTTATGAGACGCGTGGCGTTCTATTACGGGGGCGCCGGGTGGGGATTACGGTGGGCGCGATCCCACTCAATCAGTTCAGTCAGATCGTAGCTAGAAAGGCCCGTAAGACTGGAATTCCTGCTCGTCAAATAGGCGTTTAATGCCACATCCGACAATAAACTTGATAAGACTGTCCTTGAGCACGGACAGGCCAGCTCATTTTGCGATGCCAGCAGCCTCGGAAAGCCACTAAAGCAGCACCGGCGATCCCGGTTGCTACCACGCCCAGCGGCCAGAGCCACCGGGATTTCTTTGTTAGGAGATTCGTCCCTTACAGCTTGGGTCACTGGGAATGCTCTACCTGATTTGTAGAATAGGGCCAATTAGTACGGAAGGCAAATAGAGAAAACCAATAGGGCTGAGCAGTTTCCGGCGATAGCTCGGCTGCCCATGCCCGAAGGACTGACATGACCTTAGTCACCATCGGACATTGCCTATAGGCTAAAAGCCCGGTAACTTGTAAGTGACGCTCTCGGCAATCCCCACCAGATAGGGCGTTAGCATGGAACGCGTTGTCGCTTCGCCACTCGAAATGGCGGCGCGGGTCTCAGGACGTTGCAGACCCAAAAAATCAGGCATGGCTACGAGCTCCCAACAATCCGAGCGGCATCCCTCCCGAAACAACCGTGGACGGCTGCGCACTGGGGAAAGACGCTCGATCGGAACAGATGCTTCCGCACAGTGAAGCTCTGCAAGCGCTGGCTTGCATTTTCTGCTCTCCATCAACAGATTCGTGATCGGCGTTCCGGCGGTATCGCGTGGAATGAAGGACGACGCGTTCGCAACAGAATTATTCGTCCTCGACGAAGTTCTACGGGTTGGCTGCGGATGCGCGCGCGTGCCATCACGGGTGCGGATGGGATTGCAATCGCATTGGCGGAAGGCGACTCCGATCATATGCCGCGCGTCGGCCGGAACCGTATGTCCTGACGTTGGCGCAAGATTAGACCCTAGGATCGGATTTTTCCGGTGCTTGTATGCGCGCCGGTCTCGTCGTGCGCTGCGACGATGCGGAGAGCGATCTCCGGGTCAATCGCGACGCGTGCCGCAAGTTGGGCACACTCCGATGGTTGCTGTGCCACTTTGTGGCCCAACCCGCGTCATTGGATTAGTGCAGGCGTTCTCCAGAGACGCTTTCGCCTTCAACGACACTGATGTACGCAGCTTGAACCTGTTGGCTGAGCTTTTGTTGGCCGCACTGAAGCCGGAAGACGAGTGAAAGAATCACCCGCGCTGCGTGGCGGTTGCGACGCAAGAAGTCAACTTAAATGCGTCGATCAAAAAACCATCGATGAACTGGAAGCCGGCGCCCAAGCCGGCCCCGAAGTCTCGTCGAGGTTCGATGAAGGTCTGGCACCGCTCTTTGCTGAGCCGATTGTGTTTGATCCTCTCGATTCTGGCGAGAGAGGCATGCCGGGGTTGATGGTCGTAGCCGCGATGGTCCTGGTGGCGGGCATGCTTGCAGGCGGGCTGTGGTGGAAGCTGCGCCACAGGACCCAACTAGCAGCAAGCGCCGTGCCCGCGGTTCAAGTTGCGAAGCCAACCCAGAATCCTGTCACGACGCCACCGGTTAGCAACGCCGCCCCCCGCCACCGAAGTTAATGCAGAGACAGCTACGCCGGAAACACAAGATCTGCTGGGCAGTGATTTCGCAACGCAGCAAGTCAGTGAAGACACTCGCCATCTCACGGTATTGCCAAAGGTGACTGGAGTACGACACTGGTCGTCCGTAGATGCGAGTACGGTTGTGATCGATTTACAGGACCAGGTGCCGTATGAGGCCCACCGACTCAACATCTCCAGAGCTGAATTTATTTTGATTTGCATGACACTCGCGCTTGCGCAGTCGCTCATCGGGAAGGCGATGGAGGTTGGAGACCCCTGCTCAGCAGGGTCCGGGCTGCGCAGCCTGTCCAAGGCGTGACGCGCATTGTTCTCGACACGACTGCTGGTTCGGATTTCGCGGTGAGCCTTGAGCAGAATCCTTACCGCCTGGTTGTTTCATTGCGCGGAGCGGCAGGAACAGCCGTCGCAAAGGCGAAGCCGGACCTCTTCCCCATGATCCACAGCCCAACAAGGCGAAGGTTGCGCTTTCCGTTGCTCCGCCACCGCTTTCTACGGAAGACAAACAACTGCGAAGCAAAGTCGCAAAGATACGCGTTGTGGTCGACGCGGGCCACGGCGGATGGGACTTGGGAACGGTAGGTCGCAAAGGTTTGCTCGAAAAGGATTTGGTGCTGGAGATCGCCCAGCGCCTTGAAAAATACTGGAGAGCCGGTTAGGCAGCGAAGTTGTCTACACGCGCCGTGATGATAACTATTTGCCAGCTGGATCAACGAGCCGAAGTCGCAAACGAGGCTCGTGCTGATCTTTTCGTCTCGATTCACGCGAACTACAGCGCGACTATCCTTCTGCGCGCGGCGTCGAGACTCTACTATACGAACGTGTTCGTTGCCCCCGGTTCCAAGGAAGCCGAGCCGAACGCGACTGCCACCTTGAAACGGGTTTCTGCTCAGTCGATGAGTCCAGAAGAAGTTCAGTGAAAGCGATCTCTCTCGCGGAAGCTCGCCGCGAGCGTTCAGAAAGCGTTGTTCGGAACCTCGGCGGTCAAAAATCCCACGATTCGAAATCGCGGAGTAAAAGAAGCATCCTTCGTTGTATTGAAGGGCACCACGATGCCACCGATATTTGGCGGAGGTCTCATTCGTCAGCAGCCCGACAGACGAGGCCAATCCTTGCGAAATGCGGAATATCGCCAGCAGATCGCAGAGGCGCTTTATAAAGGCATTGCGCGCTACGCAGCATCGCATCGCGCCAGCATGGCCAGCGCAACGCCTGGGAAGTAGTCCACGCGGACATCACTCCCTCACTTGGACTTGTCGACTGTCGCAGGAACTTCACCGCACTTCTCCAGCCACTTCAGCTCTTCCCCTCACCTTGATTCTGCCGTGCCATGGATTGTTGCCAAGCCCGTGGCCCTCACCAGGGAAAATCAGCAGTTGGCTAGGGGATGTCCAAAGTAAATAGAGCACGGTCGAGCAGGTAATTTTCGAGGACTGCCACCCGAATGTCATCGGCGCCTCCAACCATGTGGGTTGGCGTCTTGACTTTGTCGACCTGGAAAATGGCCGCTTCGTCGTGGTAGCGCTGCGCTGCTTCCCAAGGACGTCCTCCAAGGAAATACGCATCGTCCATTGTGGTGTCGTCATTCCCCCAGTTGCCGACGTTTTCTACCGCTCCTGCGCCGGTAACGGCGGCCTTAAAACGAGTGGTCTGGGTGATCAGCCAGTTGGTCATATACCCACCATAGCTGTAGCCCCCAATGGTGGTAAGGTGGTTTGGATCCGCGATGCCATCTTTGACGAGCGCATCCACCCCCGTAAGAATGTCTTTCCCAGGACGCGACACCATCTGCGGCACAATTTCCATCAGGAACTTGTCACCGTAGCCACTGGATCCACGATAGTTGGGCTCGAAAACAAGCCAGCCGTTGGTAGCCGCGATGCGATCCCATTGATACCAGTCCGCCTCGAAGTGGTTCCCGTCCGCATCGGCGGGCCCACCATGGATCAGTACAAACATCGGTAGGTTCTTCGCTTCCGAACTTTCCCTGGAGGATAGATGAGCATTCCCTCAACTGACGTTCCATCGTCGGAGGTCCAGCGGTAGGGTTTGCCTTTGGGAAGATTTCGCTCGGTGAACAGTTTGTTGAAGCTCGCGATCGGGCGCGCTTGCGCGAGCTTGTCCACTCCTTCTGCCAAGTAGATTTCCGTAGGTTGGTCGACCGTGGAGTGGGCAATACAAGACGAGCGAGCGAAGCGGTCTGCTCCGCTCATCAGTTCGTACCATCCGGGCAGGCCGTTCACCATTTGTGAATGGCTTGTCGGGACCACCTTCTGAGTAGGTTTGAATTTCAGTACCCAACTTGCCCGTTGCAATCACGCCTCCCGAGGGTATGACAGAATAGTGCGCCACAGCACCGCCGAAGTCGCTGGCCCAGCGCTGCACCTGATTGGTGTCCGCATCAATCCAATAAAGACGCGTCTGGCGTGTCTTTATACTTCCCTTCTACAGATCCAAGATCGACGCTGAAAAATATGTGGCGATTGTCGGGAGCCCAGCGCAGATCATCCTCCACCGCTTCGTTGCGCGTTACCCGCTTGGGTGGCGTCTGTGCTGACGTCTGAACCTATGTCAACCGTATAGATCTCAAACGCACCTACTTTTCCTGGCGTTGAGAAATCGATGAGCTCGTAAAATAGCCAGCCGCCGGCCGTCAGGCGAAACTCGGAAGATTCTCAATCCGCCACGGACTTGAACTGATTGCGCGCGCGTCGGGCGTAATATTCGAACTCGAATCACCCTTCAGAAAGAACTTTTCCAGGCGCCGCAGAATGACGCGCCATCGCATCTGCAATGGGCAGACTGAACACCGTATCCCCGCGCTCCGAGGCCCGGTACTGAATCACATCCTTCCATTCTTCTTGTAATCATCGCGTTGTTGTTTCGTCCAGGAGTGCGCGTTGCAGTAGTAGAGAACGTGCGAGTCCGGAGACCACGTGCCAAGGTGTGAACATCATCTTCACCCTGGGTGATGGGAAACGCTTCACCTCCACTCGGAGAAATCAGATAAAGTTGCGACACTTCAGCCGGAGTATCCTGACGCGTCCGCATCCTTTCCGGAAGAAGCCTTCCGTTCAGAAAGAAATGCGATCCATCGGCCATCGGGCGACCATTGCGGATCGGAGTCATGACCGGATTGTGTGAGCTGCGCGAGAGTACCGTTCCCGTGTCCGTCGTCCCGATAAAGCCACATTCCCCGCGCAGAAAGAACTGGCCAATCCCAATCAGCGCGTTCTGCAGCGATCAACGATGGCGCTGCCATCGGGAGAAGGTCGAGCAGCGTGTGAAGCCCACCGAATTGAAATACTCCTCCAAGGTTGCGGCAGGTTTGGCGGTTTTGCGCGGTAGCGAAGATGCTCACGAACAGACATAGGGATAGGAAGAGCCTGGAATTTTTCATGAGGGTCTAGTAGGAAAAGCGATTTATACACTGACGGCTAGTGTGCGGCAAATGTGAACGAGTTGGCGATGCGAGGTACACGTGACTGCATAGTCAATGCAGAGACTCAATCGCGTCGAGGTCATCTTTTGAGTCCTAAATATTCCCACCTTTGTAGAGATAGTGGAACGTTGCCGTTCAACCATAGAAAGTCGTGAAACGCTCGAAGACTGAATTTGTCACCTTGGCGACTCTGCGCATCGGCGAGAAAGTGCAGGATTTGAGTCTTTCCGATCTGATATGAAATCGCCTGGCCTGGTCCTGACGCGAAAAAGGCTGCCTCCGCCCGGCGCTGTCTGACGATCCATCGGTACTGTGCGTTGAAGATATTCAGCGGCTTGATCAATCGTGAACAAGCCGAGGGCCAACTTCACGTCTACTTCCACGCGAAGTGCGCGTAGCCGCATGAAGTTGTAGATGATCTCTCGAGATCGCGGGAGTGTTATCAAATAGACCAGCTTCGAGCATCATTTCCTCGGCGTAGAATCCAATGCCTTCATTCGCGCCGGAGTCGTAATAATGGCGTCGAATCGGATCGGGATGCGCCCACGATATCGCCAGTTGGAGATAGTGGCCCGGCACTCCTTCGTGAACGATTTTCTCCGCGAGGATCTTTCGCAGCGGAAAGAGCGAAATATCCGAGATTTGCGCCAGGCGGGTTGATGTGATCGCAGCGCTATTTTCCTTCAAACGCGCTTGGAGAGGTGAAGTCATCCGCTTCGCCAATGCTTTGCAGAGGGTCGAGGTAACTAGGCATCGCAGCAACGCGATAGTGCTCGACCCACGACGGCACCGATAACAGATCTTCGCCTCGAGGTATTCACGAATTGCAAGTTCGTCCCTGATCTCGCCGGCGATCTCATCGTTCACGAGACTTGAATATCTGCAATTGCGCCAACTCCTTGTTGCGATGTTCTTCGTAAGTTTGGAATGCCACGGAGCGGCCCATTCATCGCCACCACCTCTAGCAGTCGCTCCGGAGAATACGGGATCAGTGCGACGTTTCTTCAGAAAGAAGATATAGTCGGCGCGACCTACGCGGTTTGGGTTGGCAGGGTGGTCAACTCGCTGAGTCAACCAATCGCGGTACGACTCGAGCGCGTTGAACTGCTTCTGCGCTGCCGGTCGAGACTACCGGCAGCCGCGCTATCCAGTTTGGGCTTCAAGGCCGCGATCAGCCTGCATCTGCGGACGAATGTTTTGGAGGCGGTCGATGGCCAGTCGCGCAAATGGCCCAACCATTTGAGAGATTCTTGCGCGCGGAACTCCATGCGTCGCGGGTACCGAGGTCAGCGTGGCAACGATCTGCTCGGTGCGCGCGCGATCAAACGGGGGAGGAAGTGGCAGGAGATGGAAGTACGCACCAACCGTTTGGTCAACGTAGAACAGCGGGTTGCGCTGCCATCCGCGAGTCCGGCCCCAAGTTCCCAACGCACTCGCGCGAGCGCAGAACCCACTGAGGCGATAGTCGACTGGCTGCTGGATCGACCCTTTCGACGCTTCGGTAAGTCGCTCGCCAACGCGACTCGAAATCCGCCACAAGTTTTTCCCGATAACGCCGAACCGTTTCCGGAGACCAGATCGGGCGTCCAATTGACAAGGACGATCGAGACGAGGAATGTCGTCGCTGGAAACGGGTTTGTTCCGGTCGCGCGCCACGTCCAGAAATCGTTGGCTAGGCTTTGGGAGGTCGTCGGCCTTTGCACGGCTCTTGCGTGAAGCCAAAGAGCGATTGCAACGAGCACGCGAGAGTGCGCAAGGCGAAGCGAATCTGGTTCATTTCCCTCGGCGTGACCGGTCTCCTGAGTTTTGTAGAGCGTCCTGAAGATTCTGGTTAGTCCGTGCTGCGCTGCCTTCCAGAAGTCGCCATCCATCATCAAAGTGCTGAAAGCTTTGACGCTTGCGCTGTAGCGAACTCCACCGTCACACATAGCCGCCCCGACTCGCCGAGGGTGCTGCACCGCCATAAATGAACTGCGCGTCGGCGAAATTGTCAGATTTGCTGATTCCGGTAATTTCTACAACTTCCGCTTGGCGGTCGGGATATTGAAATATTGTTTGCTCGAGTCCTGCTGCGGAATCAAACCCGAAAAACTCCAACGCCGAGTGGGGTCAAAACAACATCCCAGCAAGGCGGAGGTTGAACATTCGCCGGACGCGACGCTCGTTCCGATCACCCATCCGCGGTGTTGAAGAACCAGGTAGTCGGGCGAAGAAAAGTCTTTGTTAGAAAGAATTCCAGTACGAAGAAAGAATTGCTGGCGGGCCTTGAAGACCGGGGATGGCGATGAGATCTGACGCGAGACGCCGCGTCAGGAAATCGCGCGGAGAACAGCCGCAGAGCAAAGCAAGGCTAATCACCGCGAAAAGCCACCGGGATCTCAACATGAATGGAACTCAGGATCGATTCTGGATTGTAACCGAAAGGCGCGGCCCTTCGCGGAAGAAAAGGACTAGCAGTTCGTTGCCCGGCGAAACGAGAAAGCCAACGGCCGGGAATGGGCGTGCCACAATCGGGACAGCGCCCGTCAGAGGTCAAGCGATAGTCTTCGATCAAATAGGCGTAGCGCCGAATCAGTGTGCTGTCGCAACGATGGCAGTGAGTGTCTTCGAGCTTGTCCCCACGCGCCCGGCAGGTTGCCCGCGTAAAGTACCCTTGAGGCCAGCCGCTTCACCGATCTTCGCAGCGTTGAGAAGGTCCCGCGCGCTTGTATCTGCCGGCGACGTCATCTTGTAATCCCGATGAAATGCCGTCACGTGCCATGGGATCTCCGACGAAACCGACGCAATAAACTCAGTTAGTTTTTGGAGTTCTTGATCCGAATCATTAAATCCGGGAATCCAAGCAACGTGACAATTTCTAGCCAGACTCCCATGCGATACAGCGCGCGAATTGTCTCCAGAATGGGCTGAAGGCGCCCGCCGAGTTCATGGTATCGCCGATCGTCAAAAGATCTTGTAGATCAACCCTTTGTAAAAGTCGATGTGCGGATGGGATGTACTTCTCGAGCACTCCCAGGAGTACCGTTCCCGTTGGAGACAAACTCCGGTCCGCAGCCCCGCTTTCGCACGTGCGTGTTTAAAGACTGCGAACGGCCCACTCTGCTGTTATCAGCGGCTCGCCGGTAAATGTATCTGACCATGACGTCGGCGCCTCAGTGCGAGGGCGTCCTCCACGAGCGATTCCGGGGGTGGCTGCCACGGGCGCAGCGGTCGCATTGGGATCACGTGGAGCTTGTGAGCAATACGTAACTGAACGAAGCACACC
>ERZ1370068.9663-contig-8423_pt1 | contig 46322 bp, 55 predicted proteins | sample MGYA00561227_ERZ1370068 | MGnify/ENA primary metagenome ERZ1370068 (study PRJEB38410, sample SAMEA6850437) | metagenome | study: Metagenomic assessment of the ecological functions of the soil: analysis of the soil microbiota associated with the... | reverse complement strand
GGTTACGTATTGCTGGAGGAAGCCCGGCGGATCTTACCTCGGATGGCGTGAGAGTCCGCCAGCGCGCAAAGCCTGGTCTATGCGGCCCGGCTGCTGCTGGCTCACGGCCGCCTCCCTGCGGCGGACGGGCCAGCGGCCTGGCGGTCGAGCGGCTGCGGCAGGCGTCGGCTTGCACCAGCGCCGCGCGCCGCCGTTCAGGCCCGGACCGAAGAGGAGCTGGCAGTCACCTTCCCGGTAACCCGGCGAAGAAGAAGTCCGTCCTGGCGCTGACCAGCCGGGAGACCGAGGTGGCCCACCCCGTGGGCAAGGGGCTGTCCAATCCGAGATCGCGGCCAGGAGCTGTTCATCAGCCGTGGCGTCGTGGGAGCTCCACGGCAACGTCTACGCCAAGTGCGGCCTGCGGGGACGGCAGGAGCTTCGGCGCTTGTCGAGCAATGGCGTCAGCCAGCAAGGTGTGACCGGCTTTGCGAAACGTGCGCCTGGAACCGGTCAGCGGTGGGCGTCATCAAAGCGGGCGGAGGTAGCCTGGGCCCTACCGGCGCGGTGGGCACGGCGGGGTTGACCGTCGGGCGGTTCGGCACGGCGGGGTTGACGTTCGGACGGCTCGGCACGGCGGGTTGGCGGAGGGCTGCGCCGAGCGACGTCGCGGTCGGCGTGCCGGCGGCGGGGTAGCGTTGGCTGCCCGCCATAGGCCCACGGCCAGCATCGACCAGACCTGCCAGCACCGCGGGTGCCGATGACCACGGCCCAGATCTGGAACCAGACGGGCCGGTGGCCTCTGGCTGGTGGTCGGCTGGCTGGTGATCTCGCTGGCCGCTGGCCCGCTGGCTGGTGGCCTGCCGGTCGGGGCGTAGGACTGGGGTGCTCATCCTCGTATCTCCGATTCTCAGTGGTTCCTGGGCGGATAGCCCAATTTCGGTCAAACCGAGAGCAAAATCCCCAGAGAAACTCCCCTAGTTCGCCTTCCCAGGCAGTGGCGCCGCCAGCGGCACGGCCCAGTAACGGGTGCCGATCAACTTCACGGGCTAGCGGGTCCAGGACGGTTAGCTCGCCGGGGTGAGCGTGACGTCCAGGCGGCCACGTTCTGCCTTTGAGCCACTTTGACCCGCTTGGTGCCCGGATGGGCGCGAGGTTCACGCCGAGGCGCTCCTGCAGCGGGCGTACACCCAGGCCAGCGGTCTGCGCGGGGCGACCCTTCTGGCGTCGGCCACCGTGCGCACCGCGTCCATGGCCAGGTTCTTCTGCCCGGCCTGCCGCGGAAGCGCGGGTTGCGGCGGCGGAAGTCGCGCTCGTCCGAGCGTCGTCTCAGGTCGAGCGGATCGCGCCGCACGGGAAGCCGCGGCCGAGCGGCGAGTACGGCGACGAAGCCGATGCCCAGCTCGCGGCACGGTCGGCGAGGAGTCTCGTCCTCGGGGTCGCGGCGACCACAGCGAGTACTCGGTCTGCAGCGCGGTGATCGGTGCGACGGCGTGCGCGCGGCGGATGGTCGTCGGGCGCCGGCCTCGCGACAGGCCGAGGTAGCGCACCTTGCCCTGCCGCGACGAGCTCGGCCATCGCGCCGACGGTCTCCTCGATCGCGGCCGTCTGCGACGACGCGGTGCTGGTAGTACAGGTCGATGTGGTCCACGCCGAGCCGGTCGGAGCGAGGACCTCGCAAGGCCCGCTTCACGTAGCTCCGTGCTCGGCCGTCTGATAGCCTCCGTCTGGACCGTCGCGTGCCGACCGGCACGATGCCGAACTTCGTGGCCAGCTGCACTTGGTCGCGGCGGCCCGCGATGCCGCGTTGCCGACCAGCACCTCGTTGTTGAGCGGGCCGTAGACGTCCGACGTGTCGATGAACGTCACGCCCAGGTCCAGGGCGCGGTGGATGGTCGCGATCGACTCGTCCCAGTCGGCTGGCGCCGTAGGCACTCGCCTCATGCCCATGCAGCCCAGGCCCTGTGCGGCTACGGTCAACTGGCCGAGTGTGGTGGTGCGCATGTTGCTCGAGCTCCTCGTGGAAAGTCTTTTTGAGTGCGAGTGTCTTAGAGTGCGGCGGCGTGCGGCGCGCGAGGGCCGTGGCAGTCCGCGTAGTAGTCGATCTTCGCGTCGAGCAGCTTCACAGGCATTCCCGCTGGCTGGCCAGGCCCGGCGCACCTCCTCGCGGTGCTTTTTCAGCAGCTCGATGCGTTCGGCCTCACCCGCGCCCGACCTGACCAGCTCGGCGTACCGCTGCATGTCCCTGACCGGCATCCCGGTCGCGCGCAGCTTGGTCAGCAGGGACAGCCATTCCAGGTCGCCCTCGCTGAACCGGCGGCGGCCGTCCTGGCCGCGCTCGATCTTCGCGAGCAGGCCGATCCGCTCGTACCAGCGCAGCGTGTGCTGGGAAAGACCGCACTGGCGGCGGCCTCGCCGATGCTCCAGGTGGTCACGAATAGAGCGTACGAGTTGAGTGTGTTCTAACGCAAACCGCCGAACGTGACGGTGACGATGACGGAAGCCTAAAGCGACGTTGGAGGCACGCCCGTCAGCATCCCTCCGGTGTTCTTCTGCGCCTCGGCCAGCAGCGGGCTCTCGCTGGGCCGCGGTCTCGATCTTCTGCTGGGCGATCTGGTACACCTGCTGCTGGCTGTTTCGGGCTTGCCGGAGAAGAAGTTGCCGATCGCGGTTGAACAGCCCCTGCTGCTGCGCGTACACGTACGACTGGCTGACGTTGAGCACGGCCGTGCCGAGCTGCGGCTTCGGCAGCGTCACGGGTGACCGAGGTGCGGTCCGCGTTCGACCGTGATGGCCTTCGTTCTTGAGCTGTGGCGAAGTCGACGAACGCGATGTCGGTGCCCTGCGCCGATGAACAGCGTCTCGCTGCCCTCGAGGAACGAGGGGATCAGGCTGCGTGCCGCTTGGTCAGGTCGACCACGACCTCGAACGAGCCGCTGGCCGCCTCGTAGCGGCTCAGGTTGGTGATCGACTTCCAGGATGACCGGCTGGCTCCGGACGGTGGTGGTCTCCGCGAACGGATTCCGCCAGCTGGGGCAGCAGGTGGACCGCGGAAAGGACCAGGATAAGCACGAGCACGGCCACGATCGCCGCCACGATCCCGCCCACTCTCGGCATGCGCGGCATGGTTTTCCCGGGTTTTGCGCCGTCGGCTGGCTGGGGAGCTTCACGAGTCACCGAGCTACCCCGGCCGGTTCAGATAATTCGGCGCGGCTTCAACATATTGCGCTGTGCCTGGGCATACACATGCGTATGTACAGGCGTCTGAGGCCCGCGGCGCCGCTGGCCGCAATCGCGGACGGGCGGATGCCTGATGCTGGTACTGCTGCTGATCGGTGGTATTGATCATCCATGTCGCTGATGTTCGGCGGTTTCCAGAAAGGCACCAAGTCGGGCGGGTCTCGGCCCGATGACACCTTTGTTGCACAACCTGCACCTTCCGCACCAATGACTGATTGATTTATTCGATGCGGATGCCGCGTTTATGCACGTAGAACGCAATGCTGCTTTTGCTCATGGACCACGGCCGGATGGCGCGTTCCGGAAAACCGGACTCAGGCCCCACCGGCACCATCAGCCTCATGGTCCGGGTGCGCCGGGCCCGCTGGAACGCAATGAAACCTGGATCCAGTGCGCTTCGGGCTCAACGTAATGTTGCAACAGTGCCGGTAGATGACCTTCCGTGTTCACCATATGCGGCGAGCGGCGGGTGGGTGCCGGGCGCGGCAGGGGGCAGGCCTGGCCTGGCCCCGATGGCTGCCGCTCAGGGGCCGCAGAGACATCCGATGCAGTTAAGTTGTCAAGCTGCCTGGGAAGTTTTCCCGGTGGCGGTGGGGAAGGCGATGGCTCTCGTCGTAGTGCTGGCCGGTGATCAGGCAGCGGTGGAGGCAGCCGAGCAGGCGGCCGAACAGGTTGCGCTGGGCGGCGGCGTGCCGGTCGCCGGCTGTCTTTGCGGCGGTCGTAGTGGGCGCGGGCGCCGGGTGAGGCGGTCAGGCGCGGAGAACGCCCAGGTGTAGCCATGGCGGCGTCGAGCCGGTTGTTCTTGATGCTGGCGGTGGGTGACGGACCGGGTCTTGCCGCTGGCGCGGGTGATGGGGGCGGCGCTAAGCGTAGGCCTTGAGGCCTTTGGCATCCTGGAACCGGGATCGGTCGTCGCCGATCTCGGCGAGCACCCGGGCGCCGGTGAGTGCGCCGAGCCCTGGGAAGCTGGTGATGATCCCGGCGTCCGGGTGCAGGTTAAAAGACTCGGTGACGGCGCGCTCGAGGTCGTCGGCGGCGGCGCAGGCGGCGTTGAGCTGGCCGAGCAGGGCCAGGGCCTGGCCGGCCCATGGCGGCCTCGACGAGCGGGAGCTGGCGCATCTGCGGGGCGCCGAACGCCTCGCGCAGCCGGGCGGCCTCGGTGTCGATGCCGCGGCTGCGACCAGCCTTTCTTCAGCAGGGCGCGCAGCTGGGTGACGGTCGAGCGTCGCGGCGTCGGCCGGGGTGGGAGCGGCGGCCAGGATGGCGCGGGCCTCGGGCGCAGTGATGCCGCCGCGGGCATCGGCGAAGGCGGCCAGGAAGCCGGGGTAGTACTCGCGCAGGTGGGAGCGGAGCTTGTTGTGCGCGGTGGTACGGTCCCAGACGGCATCTTGCTGGGCGCGGGCCAGCACCGCGATGGCCTGGGCCAGCTCGGTGTCGGCGGGCAGCGGCCGGTGCGCGTGCATGTCGGTGCGCAGCACGTTGGCCAGCACGAACGAGTCGCCGTGGTCGGATTTGCGCCCGGCGACCGAGTGCCGGTCCCGGTAGCGGGCCACCGACATCGGGTTGATGGGGTAGACCTGGCGGCCGGTGGCCCGCAGGCAGGCGACCAGCAGGCCGCGGGGTGTCTCGATGGCCACCGGGACCGGGTCATCTGGGGTGTCGCCGTGCTCGGCGAGCAGGGCCAGCAGCCCGGGCCAGCCCGGCCGCGTCGTCGCTGATCCGGCGGCGGGCCAGCAGCTGCCCGTCCCGGTCCACCAGGGCGATGTCGTGGTGGTCCTCGGCCCAGTCGATCCCGCAGTACACGTCCATGCATTCCTCCGTTCTCCTCGATGGGATTTGCTGTTCGCGCTGGTCCGAGCCGCGCGGGGCACGCACGCTCCCTAATGGAAGGGCTCAGGGGCACCGCCATCCGATCAGCCGTTCGTGACCCCAGCTGCCCGCAGGCCCCGGTCTTGCCCGGGGCTCGGCGGCACCGGCGCTGGTGAGGGGTTGCTCCTGCGGGTGGCTCAGGCCACGACCACCCATACCGGCACCGGCACGTTCACCACCGGGGATGCCGGCCTGGCGTGTCGCGCTACGACCCGGTCGGCGGTCTAGTGCCGGAACCCCGATCTCTAACCAGGGGTCACGTCCCCGGGCGAACACCAGGGGTTCACCGGCACCAGCCACACCTGCCAGATCCTGCCGGTCTGCGCGGGGCATCAGCCCAGCCTGGAAGGCATGGATCTGGCAGGCCCGCCATCTTCCAGAGGCTCCGCCCCGGTGCGCAGCGGTGACCGCCATGTGCCCATTAGGTTCCGTCCAGGCTGCCTGCAGGTCGTCGCCGCAGGCGATGCGCGAGCAGCCTGGAGGCCGGAGGGGCGGCCCCGGATACTGCGCGGCGCCCTCCCGGGAGATGAGCGGCGGCGTCAGCCGCCACCGCAGGGCCGTGTCAGGCCAGGCGGCGTCGCTGTCCAGGACCTCGGCCAGCGCCTCGGCCGGGGTCTTCCAGCCCAGCGTCTTGCGGGGCTTAGCCGTTCAGCTCGTCCGCGACCGCGGCCAGGTCCTGCGGGGTGTGCCCGGCCAGGGACGTGCCCTTGGGGAAGTACTGGCGCAGCAGCCCGTTGGTGTTCTCGTTGCTGCCCCGCTGCCAGGGCGCGTGCGGGTCGCAGAAGTAGATCTCCGCAGTCCGCGTCCACCGCGATCTGCGCGTGCGCGCGCATCTCCCAGCCCTGGTCCCAGGTCAGCGACCGGCGCACCGCGTCCGGCAGCCCCGCGATCACCGGCGTCAGCGCGTCCGCCACCGCGGGCGCGTCACGCCCGGCGGGCAGCGGCACCAGCATCGTGAACCGCGTGGCGCGCTCCACCAGGGTGCCGATCGCGGACTTGCCGGCCGCGCCGATCAGCAGGTCGCCCTCCCAGTGCCCGGGCACCGCCCGGTCCGCCGCCTCCGCTTACCGCTCGCTGATGTTCACCATCCCCGCGATCTTCCCGCGCCGCTCACCCTCCGTGCGGCGCGGCTTAGCGCAGCGCCCGCCCGGTCCGCAAGCTCGCCGCCAGCTCCCGCCGCAGCGCCCCCCGCCCCTGCACATACAGCGACTGGTAGATCGTCTCGTGCGACACCCGCATCTCCGCCCGGCCCGGGAACTCCAGCTCCAGCCGCGCGCTGATCTCCTCCGGCGACCACTTGCTCTCCAGCTTGCCCTGCACCCAGCAGCGCAGCTCATCGTTCCCGGCGAGCTTAGCGGTCTTCGGCCGCCGCCCCCGCAGCTCAGCCAGCGCCTGCGCCCGCACCGCCCGGTACCGCCCGGCCTGCCCGTTCCGCGCCACCTCCCGGCTCACCGTCGAGGCTTACCGCCCGATCCGCGCCCCGATCACCCGGTACGACCTCCCGCGCCAGCCCCAGCGCGATCTCCTCCCGCTCCGCCAGCGACAGGTACCGCCCCGACACCGCCCCCGGCCCGTTCCCTTCACCCCGGCCACCCCGGAACCAGCGCCGCGCCCCATCCGCACTGCCCGCCGCCACCCCCGCATCCCCCGGCGCCAGCCCCGACCGCACCAGATCCCAGAACCGCTCCCGCACCACCCGCGGCATCTCCGGACGCCCCCTCAGCACCACACCCACAACGACCTCCACATCAGGAAACCGTTGCAACCACCAGTTGAATCCGCCGCGTTCTGGACGCAGTGAAACCCCGGATCCAGTGCGTCCGGCAGGCGTCCGGCACGGCGTCTGGCAGGGCGTCCGGCGGGGCGTCTGGACCTCGAGGCCAGGCTGGGCTAGCGTGTGCGATAGTGCGGGGATGAGCATCTTCGATGACCTGGGGGCCGAACAGGAGCGGCTGGAGAAGATCCTGAGCGGCCTGGACGAGGCGCAGTGGAGGTCGGCTTCGGCGGCCGAGGGCTGGACGATCGCCGACGTGGTGCTGCACCTGGCCCAGTCGGAGGAGGCGGCCGCAGCCACGGTGACCCATGGCACCCTGCGCGCCGGACTGGGCGCGGTGGCCGGGGACACGATGGACGCCCGGGCCGACGCGGCGGTCCGATGGAACGGACAGTGCTGCGCATCCGACCGGCCGAGGTGTTCGCCCGGTGGCAGCGGGCCCGGCAGGCGGCGCTGGCCGCGATGCGGGCCGCCGACCCGGACCAGCCCGTGCCGTGGATGGTCAGGTACGCTCAAGCTATACCACGCTGGCGACCACCCGGCTGGCCGAGCACTGGGCGCACGGTCTCGACATCGCGGGGCCGCTCGGCGCCGACTTCCCTGACACCGGCCGACTGCGGCACATCGCCTGGCTGGCGCACCGAACGCTGCCATACGCGCTGAGCCTGGCGGGCGAGCCGACGCGGCCGCGGTACGGTGCGAGCTGACCGCGCCGGACGGTGCGGAGGTGTGGCGGTTCGGGCCGCCGGACGCCAGAGTCGGCCATCATCACCGGGGGCGGCCGGGGCGTTCTGCCGGGTCGCGGCGCAGCGGCTGGATCCGGAGCGGTCCGGTCTCGAGGCCAGCGGGTCACTAGCGCCACCGCGCTGCGCCTGGTCCGCACGTACGCCGCGTAGCCGGGCGCGTGACCTGGGGCGGTTGGTCCAGGACGGTTACTCCAGGATCGCGCTCAGCTGGGCCGCGACGTGCCGGGCAGAATCGCGGCCCGGGTACCAGGAGCAGGAGAAGCCGTGAACGCGGCCACCTGGCCGGTGGCCAGCAGGCATGCGCAGCGCGTCCGCGAGCTGGGCGGCGTCCGGTCCGCCTGGCGCCGGGTAACGCAGGCCGGGCAGCCCGGCCGCGTCGATCACGTCCAGGTCCACGTGCACGTAGAGCGGGGCCGTCCGGCAGGCTGGCCGCGGTCAGGCTTACCACCTCGCGTCGGGTGATCTGCGCGCCCGCCAGGTAGGTCACCTCGGGCGGGTCAGGTCGCGCGCGCCCGCCAGCACGATCCGATCCTCGGGCACCGGGCGCAGGCCCAGCCGGGCGGTGATCAGCTCGGGCCGGTATGCGGTCAGCAGCCGCAAACGCCAAACCTCCCAAGTAGCCGGAGGTGGTGGTTTCCAGCGTCTGCACGTCACCGTGGGCGTCGAACCAGACGATGGCCGGGTCGGCGCCCGCGCGCTGCAGCCCGGCCATGATCCCGGCCGAAGTGTTGCAGTCCCCGGACATCACGACGGGGCAACCGCCGAATCCGGCGTCAGACGCCACCGCGCGCGCCACCGCGTCGTAGAGCACGGCCAGCCGCTCCCAGGTACCGCCAGGCGGGAACTGAGCCGTGACGATCTCGTCCGGCTCGAGCCGGGAGGTCGAGGTCGGGCAGGTACTCGTCCAGGTGGTACGGAACGGCGATGATGGTCAGCGGCTAGAGCCTCGGGTCGACGGGTTCGGATTCCAGGGCGAGGACGGCGAAGACGCACTCGTGCACGCGCCACAGCGGCTCGCCGCGCTACAGCCCGGTCCAGGGCCTCCAGGCCGAGGGCGTACTCGCGGCAGCGCCAGCGAGCGCTTGTGCGACAGGGCGCGCTGGCGCAGCCGGGTCAGGTTGGCTTACTACGGTGTAGTCGGGGCCGTAGATCAGCCGCAGGTACTCCCGGCCGCGCACCTTCAGGCCGGGCTGGACGAGTCCCTTGGGACCCGCTGGTCAGGTTCGCGGCGGGCTTGACCACCATGCCCTCTCCCCGGCCGCGGTCAGCTCCTCCCACCACCGGGTGCGCCGGGGCCGGGATCGCTGGTATCGGCGCTGACCCGGCGGGTCGACCGCGATCAGCCCGGGTCGGCGGCGGCCGAGCCGGTCGGCCAGGGCGAGGTGCCACAGGTGCGGCCGGTCGTGGTAGACCGCGCCCTCGGTGGCGAGCAGCTGGAACGGCGCGACGCGCACCCTGGCCAGCCCGTCGGTGGCCCAGCAGTAGCGCAGGTAGGCGGCGGTGAACGCCTCGGCGTTGGCCAGCCTCGACCTGGTCCGGTCCAGCAGCTCGCCGACGCCGGGCAGGCCGCGCGGCCGCCTGCGCCAGGGCCGAGGCCGCGGCCGGGAGCGACGCTCGGGCGGCCGCGCCGACGGCCGCGTACTGGTCCCTGAGCAGCTGGCTTGGCCTTGACGTTCCAGGGCAGCAGCTCGGCGTCCAGGAGCAGCCAGGACGTGTCGAGCTCGTCGAACAGCCCGGCCGCCCGGCCGCCGCGCGGACCCGGTCCAGCAGCGAAGCGGTCAGCGGAGGCGGGAAGAACGGGCTTACCGGTCTCGTCCAGACGGCCCCGGCCGCCGCGGGAAGAAGCGGAGACGCCGAAGCGGGCGGCCGCGCGCCTGCGGCGACCGGCACACCAGCAGCACCGCGCGCGAGCCCATGTGCTTCTCCTCGCACACCACCTCGGCCACGCCCTCGGCGCGGTAGGCCGAGAAGGCCTGGTCGGGTGCTCGAGCAGGTCCGCCGTCGGCCTAGGTGGCGACGGGGCTCATGGTCGGCGGCAGGTAGAGCAGCCAGCGCGGGTCGATCGCGAACCGGCTCATCACCTCCAGCGCGGCGGCGGCGTGCGCGTCGCGGATCCCCACCCGCGGGCAGGTATGCCGTCTCGATCACGCGGGACCCGGACACGTCGGCGATGTCGAGGACGTCGGGTTCACGCCGCTACGTTACGAGCGCGGCGGAAGACCGAGGGGAACGGCTTGGCCGGGGGTGGTAGACGCGGGCGGCCGGGACAGAGACCAACGACCGTTCGGGATATTGGAGCGCGGTCAGACGGCCACCGAACACGCAGCCCGTGTCGACGCACAGGGTGTTGTTCAGCCACTCCGGCGGCCGGTATCGGCGTGTGGCCGTACACCACCATCGGCGCGGCCCCGGTACTCGGTCGCCCACGGGTAGCGGACCGGCAGGCCGTACTCGTCGGTTCTCGCCGGTGGTCTGCCCGTACAGGCAGAACTCGCGGACCCGGCCCGAGGCGCGGCCCGTGGTAGCGCTCGATCAGCCCGGCGTGCGCCACCACCAGGCGGCCGCCGTCCAGCACGTAGTGGCTGATCAGGCCGTCGATGAACCGCTCCACGCCGGCGCGGAACTCCTCGGTCTGGGCGTCCAGCTGCTCCAGTCGAGGCGTCCAGGCCGTGGCTGCGCTTGACGTTCTTGCCGCGCAGCGCCTCGAGCAGCTTGCCTCGTGGTTGCCTTGACCACGCAGAACGCGGTCCCGGCCGCGACCATGCCCATGACCAGGCGCAGCACGCCCGGCGTGTCCGGGCCGCGGTCGACCAGGTCGCCGGTGAATACGGCGCGCCGACTGCCGGGTGGCGGGCGTTTGCCGGGCGGCCCGCCGGGTCGCGGTCGATCGTCGTAGCCGAGCGTCGCCAGCAGCTCCTCGAGTTCGGCCCGGCAGCCGTGCACGTCGCCGATGATGTCGAACGGCCTGCGACTCGTGCCGCAGGTCGCTGTACAGCCTGGTCCTGCGGATGATCGCGCCGCGCCGACCTCCTCGGGCGTGTGCAGCACGTGCACGGTGCGGAACCCTCGCGCGGCCAGGCCGCGCAGCCCGCGGCGGAGCTGGCCGCGCTGCCGTGCGGAGCACGTGCGGCCGAAGTCCCGGTCCGGCGCTGCGCCGCGTTCCGCTCCGCGCAGAGCTTCTCCGGCAGGTCGAGCACGATCGCGGCCGGCAGCACGTCGTGCTCGCGGGCCAGCGCGACCAGCTCGCGGCGGGCTTCGGGCTGCACGTTGGTGGCGTCGATGACGGTCAGGCGGCCAGCCGCCAGACGCTGCCCGGCGATGAACTGCAGCAGCTCGAACGCGTCCGCCGTGGCGGACTGGTCGTTCTCGTCGTCGGCGACCAGGCCGCGGCAGAAGTCCGAGGAGATCACCTCGGTCGGCTTGAAGTGCGTCCGGGCGAACGTCGACTTGCCCGAGCCGGTCACGCCGATCAGCACGACCAGGCTCAGCTCGGGGATGTTCAGCTCCACGGTTCCGCCCCTTCTCCAGGACCGCGAGCTGCGTCGGCGGGCCGATCCCGCGGGTCCTCGGGGCCGACCGGCAGGAACCTGGCCCGGTAGCCGTAGCGGTCGGCGACCCGGTCCAGCCCAGGCGCGGAACTGCGCCGCTGGTCCACTCGAAGCGGTGGTCCGGTGCCAGCGCCGCGCCGGCGGCCAGCGTGGCGAAGCGGGCGTTGTACTCGGCGTTGGGGGTGGTGACGACGACGGTCAGCGGGCGCCGCGCGCGCCGAACACGACCCGTTCGAGCGCCGGGATCCGGTCCGGGTCCAGGTGCTCGATGACCTCCATCAGCACGGCGGCGTCCAGCCCCGCCAGCCGGTCGTCGCGGTAGGTGAGCGAGGACTGGAAGATCGTCAGCCGCTCGCGCTGCTTGTCCGGCATCCGCTCCAGGTTCAGGTGGCGGGCGGCCAGCTGCAGGGCCCGGGCGGACACGTCGGTCGCCACGACGTGGTCGATGCTCGCCTCGCGCAGCAGGTCCCGGGTAAGAGCGCCGCTCGCCGCAGCCGAGGTCGCCGACGCGCCGGCGCGCCGCGCTCCCGCAGCACGGCCAGGATGCGCCTCGCGGCGCTGCACCAGCGAGCGGCTTGTCCTTTGGTTCTTCCGGGACCGCGTTGTCGAGTTCCTCGCGGCTCCGGTGTCGTCGGACTTCGGCCAGCCGGGCCAGCGCGGAGCGGGTGAGCTTCTTCTGGTGGGCTGAGGTAGCGGCGGGTGATGAGCTCTTCTCCGGGTGCCCGGCCAGCCAGTCGCCGCTCGCCGGATCAGCTTGTCCACCTCCTCGGTGGACACCCAGTAGTGCTTGGCGTCGTCGAGCACGGGCAGCAGCACGTACAGGTGGTTGAGCGCGTCCGCCAGCCGGAGCTCGCCGGTCAGCCGCAGGCTCAGGTACGGGAGTCACCCCACTCGGCGCGGGGTCAGGGTGGCTTTGCGTGTCGACTTGCCAGCCGAGGGGCGCGAAGACGCGGTGGGCGAGCGTCGTGCCGCCCCGGCAGCGCAGGGCGGGGACGTGCAGTTGCCAGCGGGATGGGTTCGGCGGCCAGGGCGGGACGCGCGGTCGCAGCGGCCGGTGAGCGCGGTGCGGAAGGCCTCCTTGATCGCCACCGCGAGCATGCTGGAGGCGGCGTACGGCCGGTCGTTGACGTACTGGCCGAGCGCGCATGTCCTTGTCCTGGCCCTTGCGGCTCGCGGACCAGGCCGATCGGGTCGACCTCGAGCAGCAGCGCGGCGGTGCACCGCCCCGGCGCCGCCTCGGGGTAGAAGACGTGCGCCCGGCCAGCCGCGACGGCGAACGACTGGGCCCGGTCCGGGTGCTTGTGCAGCAGGTATCCCAGATCGGTCGCTGGCGCGCGGGTGGTGGTGATGGTCAGCAGCACACTGCATTGTGTCCGGCCGGTACAGGCAGATCAAAACCATTTGGGCCGAACGGGCCGGGTGCTCGTTTCGGCGTCTAGGCGTGTGCGGTGGCGAGCCTGGCGCTGAAGCCGGAGGAGTACGGCGCCGGTGGTGGCGTCGAGGCCGCGGCGCACCTGGCGCCGCATCAGCAGGCGCCGGGCGCCGTGCAGGCCCGTGACCAGCACGCTGCAGGTAGCTCTGGCTGAGCACCGCGTGGCTCCAGGCCAGGGCCAGCAGCCAGCCGAGGCCCGCGCCCGGGGTGAGGAACTGCGGCAGGACGGCGAGGTAGAACACCAGCACCTTGGGGTTGGTGATGTTGGAGATGAATCCCTGCCGCCAGCCGACCAGGCCCCCTGGCCGTCGACCGCTGTCCACCTCGTCCATCGGCTGGTACTGGCCGCGAAGGGCCGAACGGATGGCCTGCGCGCCCAGGTACGCCAGGTAGCCGACGCCGGACCCACTCTGATCGCCTCGAACAGACGGTTGACCCTGACGATGAGCGCGCTGACGCCGAACGCCGCGGCCGTGCCCTGCACCAGGTTGGAACTGCTCACGCCCAGCGCGGTCCATCTCCCCGGCGACGCCCGCCGACCAGCGTGTTCTCCGGTGACCACGGCGAAGTCGGGGCCGGGGATCAGGACCAGGACCGACGGCGAACGCCAGGAACTCTGCGTACTTCGACCACGACATGAGTCTCACGCTACCCGCGGCCGCATCTTCACCACGACTGCTTTATCGAGGCACGCCAACGTCCGCGTGCGGCCTTAAATCGAATCATCCGATTTCGCGATCGTGAACGATTTTTAGTCTGCGCTGACTAAAGATCCTTCATGATCATGGGAAATCTGGCAGGCCTCGCCGCGACCGCGAGGATTCAGGTGGCAGATCCCGACATCCCCGGTGAAGCAGCCGGTTGCCGGAGATGCCAGCGTGACGGAAGTTTCGCCGCGCGTGCTGACGTGGCCGTCAACCCAGCCAGCGCGCCCTGCCGTAGCGATTTAGCGGCGGTCGTAGCGGCGAGCTGGGTGGGGTAGGATGGGCGTGGCGCGCTGGGTGCTGCACGTGGACCTCGACCAGTTCATCGCGGCGGTCGAGGTCCTCCGGCATCCCGAACTGCGCGGGCGCGCCCGTGGTGGTGGGCGGTGATGGCGACCCGACCAAGCGTGGCGTGGTGAGCTGACCGCGTCCTACGAGGCCAGGAGCACGGCGGTGCACTCCGGGCTGCCGCTGCGGACTGCCGCAAAGCGGTTGCCGGACGCGGTGTTCCTCCCGGTGGACCGGCCGCCTACGAGGAGATCTCGGAGACGGTGATGGCAGGTGCTCCGGTCGACCGGCGCGGTGGTGGAGGTGCTCGGCTGGGACGAGGCGTTCGTCGGCGTCGACACCGAGGACCTCGAGGCGTTCGCCGTGCGCTGGCGCGCCAGGTCAGGGAGACTACGCAACTGGACTGCACGGTGGGGATCGGCGAGAACAAGCTGCAGGCCAAGATCGGCCACCGGGTTCGGCAAGCCTACCGGCGTTTCCGGCCTGACGTTCGCGGCGAACTGGTTCGAGGTGCTCGGCGCCCGGCCGACCGAGCGCGCTGTGGGGCATCGGCGCCAGAGACGGCCAAGAAGCTCGCCGGTCTTGGCATCGGCACGGTCAGCGACCTGGCCACCGCCGACCCGGACGCGCTGGCCGCGGTGTTCGGGCCGATGACCGGGCCGTGGCTGGTGCTGCTGGCCTGCGGCCGGGGCGACGCCGAGGTGGACGACTTCGCCGTATGTGGCCAACGGGCCACGGCCGGGAGGAGACGTTCCAGCGGAACATCGTTGTACTGGTCGCAAGTGGCGGCCGAAGTAGCGCGGATCGCGGGGCTGCTGGCCGTTGACCTGGCGTCGGAGCCGCAGCGCACGCTGCGGATCGTGGTGAAGGTGCGGTACGCGCCGTTCATCACCGAGACGCACGGGGTGACGCTGGCCGAGCCTTCCTCGGACCCCGCCGTGATCGCGCAGGCGGCGGCCGAGGCGCTGGCGCCGGTTCACCGGACGGCGCCCGGTGCGGCTGCTGGGCGTGCGCGCCCAGTTCGAGAAGGGCGCCCGGTTAGAGCGGTGCTGGCTATACCGGCCGCTGCAGCCGATCTCGCCGAGGGCGGGGTTGAGGGCAGCGGCTGGCGTTCGGCGGTGACGGTGAACCCGCAGCGCTCGTACAGCAGGCGGGCGCGGAGTTGGTCTCGGTCACCCACAGGTGGACGGTGCTGGCACCCTGCTGCCTGGCCCAGCCGATGACCGCGTCGATGACCGCCTCACCGACGCCGCGGCCCCGGGCCCGCGGCCGGACGAACATGCCGATCAGCTCGACGACCTCGGGCGCCGCCAGGTACCCGCCGCCCAGGCCTACCGGGCAGACCTCGGGCAGGAACGCGATGAACGAGCCGTCGCGCGCTGGCCCTCTGGCGCCACTCGTCCTCGCCGAAGGCGGCCTCCCTGGCGTGGGTCGAGGCGAAGGCGTCCGGCGCGTCGAGCAGCGCCTGCAGGCGGATCTCACGCAGCGCCTGCCAGTCGGTCATCGTCGTCGCACGTACCAGGACCATGCCTCATCGTCCCTTCGGTCGTGTCCGCCGCTCAACCTTTTTCCGGCCTCGCGCCTCAGCCGTCGCTGTAGGCCCTGCTCAGCCAGTACTCCGGTGTCAGCCTGATCATGACCTGGGAGCCGCCGGGGTTGGCCGACATGTAGCGCGTCGCCACCCTCGATCCCGAGGTACCGGCAGGCCAGCTCGAGCCGTTTCGGCGTCGGTGGCATCTTCCATGACGACCGGGCCCTCGACCGTGACGTACTTATAGGGTGGCCGCTCGTCCTGGGCGCACAGGCTGACCCGGCCCGCCGCCTCGACGGCCAGGGCCTTGCGGGTGCCGCGGCCGGTGCTCACGTTCACCGTGCCGCCCGGCTGGTAGGTGTACCAGACCGGGGCGGCCAGCGGGCCGCGGCCGTCCGGCGAGGCCACGCTGAGCACCCCGACGTGCAACCCGGCCAGGAAGTCCTCGCGCTCGGCCCGGCTCATCGTCAGCCGACATGTGATCCTCCTCAGGTGAAGCGGCGGGCGCTCGGGTAGTTCTGGCCGCCGTCCACCACGATGTTCGCGCCGGTGACCCAGGAGGCCCGCTCGACAGCAGGAACGCGACCACGTCGGCGACCTCCGGCAGCGAGCCGAGGCGGCCGAACGGGAACTGGCTCACCAGGAAGGCGGCGAAGTCCGTCCGGGTTGGCCCGCTGGAAGCTGTCCCAGCCGCCGCCGGGGAACATGATCGACCCGGGGCTGACGGCGTTCACCCGGATGCGGTCCGGCGCGAGTTCCTGGGCGGCCGTCGCGGGCCAGGTGGATCTCGGCCGCCTTGGCGGCCGCGTAGGCGGTCCGCGCGCGGGCGCATCCCGGTGACCGAGGAGATGATCACCACGGCGCCGCCGCCCGCGGCACTGGCATGGTGCGGCCGCCCGGCCCGGATGAGCTCGCACGGCGTGGCCCGCGTTGAGCGCGAACGTCGCGGTGAACTCGTCGTCGGCGGCGCTGGTGAGGTTGCCTCGTCCCGACCGTGCCGCCCGCGTTGGCCACCAGGTGATCCAGGCCGCCCAGCGCGCTGGCGATCTCCGCCACGGCGCGCTGCAGCGCGGGAGTATCGGTGACGTCGGCGGCCGCGGTGGCGACCGGAACGCCGCGGCTCCAGCCGCCCGGCGGCCTCGGCCAGTCCGGCCGCGTCCCTGGCCGACGAGGCCCACGGCCGCGCCCTCGGCGGCGAGTGCCTCGGCCACCGCGAAGCCGATGCCCCGGCTGCCTCCGGTGATCAGCGCGCGGCGGCCGCGCAGGCCCAGGTCCATGGGTCGCTCCTCTTCTCCGGTCTCCTCGGCAGCAGGCGTCCCGTCAGGACTACCACACCGGCGGCGGCAGCATACGCTGGCGGCATGGCGAGGCGGCCGGGCCAGGCGACGCCTTCGCGATCGGCGACGCGCCGCGGCGCGGCCGCGGTGATCGTGGTGCACGGCGCTGCGCGACTCGGACCGGTACCTGGCCAGCGCGCGGACGCGGCGCGGCTGGCCGCCTGGGATGCGCTCATCGTCGCGCCGCAGTTCCTGGCCGAGGTGGACAGAGCTGATGGCGCGCTGTACTGGCGGGTCGAGGGGTGGAAGGGCGGTTACCCGGCGCTGGGGCGACGCTTCTCAGCCTGTTCGGCGTCATGGACAGCCTGCTCGCCCGGCTGGCCCCGGAACCCGGCCCGACGGCCGTGGTGGTGTTCGGCGCAACCTCGGCGGCGCGCCGCTCGTGAACCGCTACGCGCCAGTGGGCCGCAGGCCCGACGTCCTGGCCGCCCGCGGGCTATCAGGTCCGGTCGGGTCGCCAACCCTCGGACGTACCTGTACTTCGGCCGGGAACGGCCGGTCCCGCGTGCCGGACGCCGCGCACGTCAACGACTGGCGCTACGGGTTCGACCACGCCCCGGCCTATGTCGACGTGAACCCGGGGCGGAGCCTGGAACGCTACCTCGGCCGTGACGTCACGATCGTGCTGGGCGAGCTGGACCAACGACGGAGCCTCGCTGCTGCTCCGAGGTGAGCCCGGCGGCGATGGCGCAGGGCGCGAACCGGCTGGACCGCGGGCTGCGCTACGACCGAGTACGTCCGCGGACTGGCCACGCGCGGCCAGCCTCCCCTTCCGGCACCGGCTGATACGGCTGACGGGCGTCGGGCACACGGCCGCGGACGTACTGGCCGCCGAGCGGACGCGGAAGATCGACCGTGTCTTGACCGACGGCCGGGGTCGCCGCGGGCGTATGTTGCTGGCGCCGTACCAGTCCACCACCACGACCGGCTCGTCCCCGACCACCCAGGCGTCGTGGCCCTGGGGCAGCGCGGTGACGTCGCCGGGCCGGGCGTCGAACTCGGCGCCGTCGGCCATCACCACGTGCAGCGTCCCGGCCACGTGGTACTGGAAGTGGGGTGCCTCGCACAGCTCGGTGCTTGAAGCCAGCGGCTTGACATGAACCGGACCAGCGCCAGCCCGGCTGCAGGGTCAGCTTGAAGCCGATCTCGGCGCCGCCGATCTGCAGCAGGTCCAGGGCGCCGTAGTCGAAGCTGCGGGTCTCGTCGGGCGTGGTAAAGCTCTTCTGTTCCGCTTTCCCGCTCATCGGGATCTCCTTTCCTCGGCGGAGGTTTCCTGACCAGCGTGGACGGCGGTGGTTGCAGTCAGGTTGCACCAGCCGGCTTTAATAGGCGCGTGAAGTCGCTGGCGGTGCGGGTGCTCGGCGACTTCGGCGTGGACGGGATCGAGCCGCAGGCGCTGGGCAGCCGGAAGGCGCGGCTGGCCCTGCAGCTGATCGCGCTGGGCGCCGGGCAGGCCGTGCCTAACCGGGGTGCTGATCGACGCGCTGTGGGACACCGTCCCGCTCACCCGGCCCGAGGACCAGCTGGCGGTGCTGATGAGTAGGCTGCGCACGGTGCTCGGGCGCGACCGGATCGAGCACCGGGACCAGGGCTACCTGCTGCACTGCGACTGGCTGGACGCGACCGAGCTGGCGGTGCTCACCCGGGAGATGGACGGCGCGGCGGGAGGCGGGCCACGTGATGGGCGCGGTGGCGGCGGCGCGGGTCGCGCTCTCGCTGATCCGCGGCGACGCCCGCAGCCGCTGCCCGGCGAATGGGCCCAGCTCCAGGCAGGCCGAGCCTGAGTGAGCTGACCGGCCGGGCCCGGCTGGCGGCGGCCGCCGCCCTGCTCGAGGCTGGCGACTGGATGGCCGCCGCCGACGCCGCCGCGGCGGCGCCGGAACGCGACCCGTACGACGAGGCGGCGCTGCGGGTGCTGCTCCGCGCCCACGTGATGGGCGGACGGGCAGCCGGGGCGCTGTCCGCTGCGCGCCAGCGCCCGCGAGCGGATGCGCCGACGAGCTGGGCACCGACCCCTCGCCCGAGACGACCGCGCTGTACACCGCGATCCTGCGGGGCGAGCTGACCGGGCCCGGCGACCGCGTCCGCGCTCCCGGCCGGTCGCCGTCCTGGTCGGCAGGGACGACGAGCTGGCCTACCTGGAGGCGGTCGCGGCGCGGGCCCGCGACGGCTCGGTCGAGGTGGTCGTGGTGGACGGCGAGGCCGGCGATCGGCAAGACGACGCTGCTGCGGGCCTGGGCCGAGCCGGCGCACCGCGGCCGGGGACACGGTACTGATCGCGTCGTGCGGCCCGCTCGACCGCTCGATGCCGCTCGACGCGCTGCTGACCGCGCTGGCTGGCCTGTTGCGCGGGCTCGGGCCCGACGCCGCCGCCGACCTCCTCGGCGCGGACGCGGCGCTGCTGGGTCCGCTGCTCGGCGCCTGGCGCCGGGCCCGCGGCTGCCGCCGATGCTGGCGGACAGCATGCTGGGCCCGGCGGTGCTCTACCGGCCCTGGTCCGGGCGCTCGGCCGCCTGGCGGAGCGTGCCCCGCTGGTGGTCGTGGTCGACGACGCCCACCTGGCCGGGCCCGCGCTGCCGGACTGGCTGCGGTTCGCCGTGCGGGAGAAGCTCGCGGTCACGGTCGTGGCCGCGGTGCGCTCTGGCGAGGGCGAGCCGCTGCCCGCGTCGGCGTTCGTGCACCTCGGTGCGCTGGGCCGGGACGCGGCCGCGGAGCTGGTCGGTCCTGGCCGGGTCGACGAGCTGTACACGCGGTCCCGAGGGCACCCGCTGTTCCTGACCGAACTGGCCCAGCAGGCCGCGGGCTCGGAGCTGCCCGCGTCGCTGGTCGAGTCGGTGTCCGCGCGCTGCGACGAGCTGGGCCCGGCCGGGCTGCTGCTGCGCACCGCCGCGGTGATCGGCCCGGACCTTGACGTGGACCTGCTCGCGGCCGTGCTCGGCCGTACGCCGCCGTCGCGCTTGCTGGACGACGCCGAGCAGGCCGCGGCCAAGCAGTTCCTGGTCGAGGCGGACGGGATGTTCAGGTTCCGGCACGAACTGGTCCGCGAGGCGCTGGCGGCGAGCGCGACCGCGGGACGGGCCGCGCTGCTGCACCGGCAGGCCGACCGGGTGCTCGACCGCAGGCCCGGCGTTGACCCGCTGACCGTGGCCGGGCACGCGCGGCTGGGCGGGGACCTGGCGCTGGCGTCCCGCGCGCTGCGCGACGCGTCGGCGCGGGCCGCGGAACGCCACGACCACGCGGCGGCCGAGGCGCTGCTCGACGACGCGCTGCGGCTGGACGCCGACCCGGACGGCTGGCTGGCCCGGGCCCGGGTCCGCACGCTGCGCGGGCGCTACCGCCGAGGCACTGGCGGACGTGGAGCGGGCCGCCCCGGCTGCGCCCGGCGGCGCTCGAGGTCGGCGCGTGGGCGTCCTACTTCGGCCGCGACTTCGCCCGAGGCCGCCCAGTTCGCGCGAGGACGGCGCGCTCGCCGCGGACGACGCGGCGACCCGGGCCCGGTGCCTGGCGGTAGCGCGGCCGGACCCGCCACGCGGCGGGCGACCTGGCTCAGGCCGAGCTGCTGCTCGGCGAGGCGTTCTCACTCGCTGAGGGGGCGGACCGGGTCGGCCGCCGCCGGTGGCTCGGGGTGCTGCGGGCGCACCAGAGCCGGACGGAGGAGGCGCTGGCACTGCTGCGCCCGGCGGCGCGCGGGCAGATCGGGTGTGGAGCACACCTCGGCCACGATGCACGCGCTGCTGTTCACCGGGCACGCGCACGCGCTGGCGGGCGCATCGGCGACTTCAGGCGCTGGCCGCGCTGGCCCGGTACACCGCCGAGGTGGAACGGCGGCAGGTCCCGCGCTTCGCCGGGCGCGGGGTGAACTTCACCGGCTGGGTGCTGCGCAACCTGGGCGCCCGGCAGGAGGCGCTGGACCACCACCAGGAGGCGCTGGAGGCCGGGCAGGGCCAGGGCACCGCGGAGCGTCACCATCGCCGCGCTGGAAGACCTGGCCGGGCACTGCCTGGACGACCGGGGATCTGGACGGCGCGCGGGCCCGGCTGACCGAGGCGTCGGCGCTGCTGCGGGGCAACCTGGTCTTCGGATGGCGGCTCGGCTCAAGCACCAGCTGCTCACCGGGCGCCTGGCGCTGCTGGCTGGCGACGGCGAGCAGGCGCTGGCGCAGGCCCGCGAGCTCGAGTCGCAGGCGGCGGCGCTGGGCGTGCCGCGGTACACCAGCGTCGCCCGGCTGCTCGCGCACCGGGCCCGCCACGCGCTCGGCGGCCCGGTCGACCCGGGCGCGGTGGCCGCGGACCTCGACCTGCTCGACGGCGCCGTGGCCATCGAGGCGTGGTGGTGGACCTGCGACCTGGCTCGACGACTTCGGCCAGCCCGCCTGGCGGGACGCGTCGCCGACCGGGCCGCGCGGCTGGCGCGGGGCGCGGGCGACTATCGCGGACGGGCTGCTGCCGCGAGGCGGACCGGCGGCTGGCCCTGGCCAGCCAGCGCCGGGTCAGCTCGCGGTGAGCACCACCATCTCCACGACCAGCGGGCCACCGCCGGTCGCGCCGTCGATAGATGCGGCCACGGCCCGCTCGGCCGCGCGCCGCGCCGCGGCCTGCCCGGCCGGGTCGAGCGACCGCAGGAACGGGGCGTAGTGGGCCATGCCCAGCCGCCACGCGACCAGTTCGGCTGGGGTGACTCAGGCCGGTCGGGACGGACACGTGCGCGCCTGAACGCGGGTGAACCCCGCGGCGGCGGCGCTCTCGGCGAGGACCTCGGGTGCCGCCGGCGCGACCCAGGGGCCAGGACCGCGTACCAGCCGGGCGGTTGATAGCCGAACGACCGGAAGGCACCATCCGCGGCGTCCTTGGCCGGATGCGTCCACCCCGGCGCGAACGCGCTGGCGGCGATCGCCGGCCGACCCGCCGCGCCTCGGCCAGACCGTCCTCGACCCGGCCCAGGTGGTTGAGGCAGAAGCGCGGCCAGCACCAGGTCGAAGCCGCCGTCGCGGAACGGCAGCGTCGACCGCGTCGGCCAGCACCGGGTCTCGCCGCGGCCGCGCGCGCAGGCATGCCGTTCGGACGGGTCCGGCCCCGACCACCCGGCGCGCGCCCGCGGCCAGCGCGGCCCGGTATAGCCACGCCGGTGCCCGCGCCCAGGTCGAGCACCAGGCGCCCGGCCAGCGGCACCGGCGCGGCCGCCACCAGCGACCGGGCCAGCGCCTCGTACATCGACCCGGGCCCGTGACCGGCCTCAGTCGGCCGCCGCGGCGTCGTAGTCCGCGCGCAGCGCCGTGGTCAGCTCGAGCAGTGCCGCCGCCCGTACGGATCGGGTCTCCCACCACGCGAGCTCCTCGTCGTAGCCGCCGAGCGCCTTCTCCCAGCCGAACAGGACCATGGCGCCGAGCAGGCACAGCGCCAGCTGGCGCTCCCACCAGGGACCGGTGTCGACGCCGCAGCCCTCCAGTTCCTCCCGGTAGGCCGCGATCGAGGCCTCCTTGGACTGGGGCAGGCGGCGGCAGTTGATCGCGAGGTACCAGGCCAGGTCGGACAGCGGGCGCCCGCGCCCCGGCTGCTCCCAGTCGAGCAGCACCGTGCGGCCCGCGTCGTCGGTGCCCAGGTTGTCGAGCTTGAAGTTGCTGTGCACGAACGTCTGCGGCGTCGCGGCCAGCGCCTCCGACCAGCGGACCCGGGTCGCGGGCCAGCGGGGTGACGACCGCGGCCGCGGCCGGGGCGACCTCGGCCAGCAGCGGCCAGCCCTTCGCGACCAGGCGCGGCACCAGGTGCGAGCGAGCCCGCGGCGGCCTCGGCCGCCGCCATCCACGGCGAGAGCTCCAGGTAGCGGTGCATGGCCGGGACCACGTCGAACTCGTCCCCGCAGGCCCAGAACGGCGCGTGCAGGGCGGCCATGTGCCGCAGGAACCGCGTGATGCTGGGCCAGCGGCGATCGGCGCGTCGGTGGCAGGCACGAGCCACCGGCCGAGCGTCGCGCATCAGCAGGGGCGCAGCCGCGCCGCTCCGGGGCCGCGGCCACGATCGGCTGGTTCAGGCAGTCCGGGCAGGCGGGCCAGGATGCCGCGTTCCCACAGCACCAGCGGCGCGCCCGCGCAGGCAGCCCGGATGCCCGCATGGTCCAGTCCTCGGCTCAGGTCGAGGTGCTTGAGCACGTAGGGCTGCCCGTCGATCACGACCCGCTCCAGCGTGGCTCCGGACTTGCCGGGTAGCCTCGGCGAGCAGCACCGGCCCGTTCGAGTCAGCACGGCCATGTCGCGGTAGCGTCGCGGCGCAGCTCGAGGCTGCGGTCAGGCACCGGCCGCCTCCATCTCGGCGAGCAGCAGCGGTAGGCCAGCGGCCGCCGCAGAAGACCGTGTCGGACAGCGATACGGTCGTCGCGCACCGTCAGCACGTGCAGGTGATGCCCGGCGTGCGGCACGCCGTTCTCGGTCCAGCTGAGCGTGTACTCGATCACCTCGGCTCGACCCGCCGCTCGACCGGGTAGCGGCGCAGCTCGTCGAAGCGGGCCGGGTCGGCGAACCACCGCGCGTACTCGGCGCGGATCGCGTCGGCGCCGATCCGCGTGCAGCCGCCAGTTCGGGCCACGGTCGCGTCGAGCGTCGCGCCCGCGCTCGGCACGCGGTCCACCGGGGATGTCCGCGGTCTCGATCGCGTGCGGAACTCCTCGATCACAGGCTTGTCTGTCGCTGGCCGCTATCGTGCCCCCCGCCTTGCAGCCAGGTTGCAGCGTTGCAGCTGGGAACGAAGAGCCATTGCCGATAGCCAACGGTCACGCGCTGGGTCCTGGACCTGAGCAGAGACGCAAGTCATCGGCGGGTTGGATTCGAGAGCGACTGGGGGCGGACACGCTTTGCGTCAGCCAGTCACTAGCGTCTGAGGCATGCATACGACCAGCACACGCGGGAGGATTGAGTCCTGAACGTCTGCCGCATCCACTGACGATAGCAAACTGCCCCGTCACGCGCCGACGCTGCCCGCACGAGGTCGCGACCGGGTAGAAGACCTTGACCGGTATGACGGCATCAGGCAGTACTCCCTCGTCCAGGTTCTCGCGGCGTGGACGGCGGAAGCGATACCGCCCTGATGGCCCCGCCTCGTCACGGCTCATCGCCTCCGGCTCGCGCCACCACCTCTGGCGGCCGTGAACCGCTCGCCGAAGCGCTCTTGATCTGCTTCAGCGCCGGGCTCATCTGGATCACCTCAGTGCACTGACCCTGATCCCGCTCAGGCGGGAGCAAAGGGAGCCTCGCGTGGCCGCACGTGCGCGACGCTGCTGAGAAAGCTGCCGGCCACCCCGGAATCCGAAGACCGCCGCGTCGGCGGCAAGACCTGGTGAGTGGGTGCTCCCGTTCACCGTCGTCCCGTCTGCCGCCATCAATGCGCTCCCGATCGACCCGGCCGGGCCTATACCCCAGGGACCTCCCCCAGTTCACATCAGCACCGACCGGGCTCGGGCCTTCTTCCTGCTGGGGCGTGGGGCTGGTTCGCGCTCGCCGTGCTGGTTGTCGCTCACTGCGCCCCCTGGTGCAGAGGAACTGTCCTTCCGCGGGCTGCTGCTGCCCCGGATGCGCGCCGTCTTCTCGGAAGGGGCGATTGGGTCGCCAACGGGGCCTTCTTCACCGCCTATCCCTTGCGCACCAGCCCTGGAGCATCGTTAAGCCACCCTGCTCAGACGGCATCTTCGCTCAGGCGTATCCGCTAAGCGGTTCCGAAGCATCTGGAGTCAGGATCGCCAGCCACACCGCGCCGAGCCCGTCACTCATCGGCGTCCTCCTCAGCCTCATGCTGAAGTAGCACGGTCACGACCGCACGGGTGACCCGGCTGAGGCCCGTACCATGCCGGGGTGACGATACGACTGGCCAGCGACGGGCCCGCAGACGGTGCGGGCGGACACGATCGGGGCGGCCTGGCTCGCGGTGGCCGGGCGGATCCTGGCCGAGGGCGTCGAGCCGCTACGACGGCCTGCCGGTGCGCGAGATCTCGCTGGTGACGCTCGTCGTGGAGCATCCGGCACCGGCGGACGAGATCATCGCCAGGCACGCCGAACCGGAGCGGGCTGGCCTGGATGCACGCCAACTTCACCGACCACGCCAGGGTGGCGGCCGCTGGGCGACGCGGACAGCTACGCGACCCGGCTGTTCGACTACGAGCACTCCGGCCGGGACCAGGTCGCCTGGGTCGTCGGTACGGCTGCGCCAGGACCCGGCTACGCAGGTCCGCGGCCATCACCACGTTCCAGCCGCACACCGACACCAGCTACATCCCCTGCGTCAGCCTGCTGGACTTCTGGCTGCCGGACGGCGCGGTCGAGCTGGTCGCCTACGCGCACAGCATCGATTTCGGCGCCAAGGGCTACGGGAACCTGGTCGAGCTGGCCTCGCTGCAGCAGCACGTGGCCGGGCAACTCGGTCAGTCAGCCGGGCGGCTGCTGATGATCGTCAAGTCGGCGCACGTGTACGAGACCGAGCGCGGCTACCTGCGGGACGTGCTGGAGGAGTACCGCTAACCGGGCGCGTGGCAGCTCGCCGCGGCCTAGCCGCCTTGGCCAGGCGGCGGGCCTCCTTCAGGCCCAGGCCGCGCGCCTGCGGCGGGACCGGAAGATGGTGGCGCCGCCCAGCAGGTTCCAGGCGCGGAGCCTGATCACCGGCGCGCCGGGGCGCGGCGGGCGCTCGAGCCGATCTCGGTGTTGCCGCCCATCAGCGAGAAGCCGCCCACGTCCAGCTCGACCGTGTCCGGGATGTAGAGGTTCGCGCCGCCCAGGACCGCGACCAGGTTGAGGGTGAGCTCGCCGCCCTCGATCTCGGCCTCGCGCAGGTCGATCTCGTCGCCGCCCATGATCGAGATGGCGTTGATGCTGCCGACCGCGCGGAACCGGCCGCGCCGGTGCGAGCCGGACATGATGGCGACCATCCAGCGCACCGGCTTCTTGGCCAGCGTCGGCGCGGGACGGTCCTGGCCCGCCTCCTGTGGCAGGTCGCCGGTGAGCGTGGCGAGCTCGCCGCGGGTCTTGGCGGCCAGCGCCCGGCTGGACCGCTCCTCGAGCTCGTCCAGGGTGGTAGGCCACACGGCGGCGTGCTCGCCGAGGATCCGCAGCGTCTGGTCCCGTTCGGCGTCGGAGACCCGGAGGGATGCGTCGGGGTCGGTCACCCGGCCAGGCTACTTCACCGGGTTCACGGGGTTAAAGGGCGTTAAAGGGGCCGGAATCGCCGCAGGCGCAGGCTGCTGGCGACGACCAGGACCGAGGACAGCGTCATCGCGGCGGCCGCGATCAGCGGGTTGAGAGGCCGAGCGCGGCCAGCGGCACGGCCGCGACGTTATAGCCGAAGGCCCAGGCCAGGTTGCGCCTGATCGTGCCGCGGGCGGCCCGGGCCAGCTGGATCGCCTCGGGCACCACCCGCAGGTCCTCGCGGAGCAGGATCAGGTCGGCCGCGGAGATCGCCACGTCGGTGCCCGCGCCGACGGCCATGCCCAGGTCGGCCGCGCTGCCAGCGCGGGCCGTCGTTCACCCCGTCGCCGACCATCGCCACCCGGTGCCCGCGGGCCTGCAGGTCCCGGACGGCCTCGGCCTTGGCGGCGGGCAGGATCCCGGCGATCACCTCATCGATGCCCACGGCCGCGGCGACCGCCCGGGCGGTCGCCTCGTTGTCCCCGGTGAGCAGGACCGGCCGCAGGCCGAGGCGGCGCAGCCCGGCGACGGCGGCCGCGGCCGACGGCTGATCGCGTCACCCACGGCGAGCGCGCCGCGCAGCCTACCGTCCCAGCCGACCAGGACCGCGGTCTGGCTTAGCCTGCTCCCACTGCGCCCAGTGGCTGGCCAGCCGGGGCGGGATCGCGATCCCGCGGTCGCGCAGCAGCCGCTCGCGCCCGACCACGACCTGGCGGCCCTCCACCACGCCGCGCACGCCCAGGCCCGGCAGCGCCCGGAAGGCGTCCACCTCGGGCATGGATCCGTCCGCGGCGGCGAGCCCTTCCCGGGCGGCTTCCTCCCAGGCGGTACAGACCGCGGCGGCGACCGGGTGCTCTGAGGCGCGCTCGACCGCGGCGGCGTGGCGGAGCAGTTCGGCGGGTTCGGTGCCGGGCTCGGCGGCCAGCGCGGTCACGGTCATCCGGCCGCTGGTGACGGTGCCGGTCTTGTCGAGCAACGACGGTGATCGATCTGCCCGGACGACTCCAGCGCCTGGTGCCCCTTGATGAAGATGCCGAGTTGCGCGCCGCGACCGCACGCCGCCACCAGCGCGGCTGGCGTGGCCAGGCCCAGCGCGCACGGGCAGGCGATGATGAGCACGGCCAGGCTCGCGCTGAACGCCTGCCCGGCGGCGGCTCCGGCGGCGAGCCAGCTCAACCAGGGTCAGAGCCGCGGCAGCCAGCACCAGCGGGACGAAGACCCCGCAGACCCGGTCGGCCAGCCGCTGGATGGCGGCCTTGTCCGCCTGGGCCCGGCCGACCAGCGCGATCAGCTGGGCCAGCTGGGTGTGCTCGCCGACCTGGACGGCCCGGACCACCAGCCGCCCGGACAGCGCGATGGTGCCGCCGGTTACCGTGTCGCTTACCGCGGTCTCGACCGGGAGGGGTTCGCCGGTCATCATGCTCCGGTCCACTGCGGACTCGCCGGACAGCACCTCGCCGTCGGCCGCGATCTTCTCCCCGGGCGGACCACGAAGGTGTCCCCGCGCCGTAGCTGGCCCGCCGGGATGCGCCGCTCCCGGCCGTCGGAGCCGAGCACGCAGACGTCCCTGGCGGCCGCCTCGGCGAGCTTGCGCATCGCGCCAGCCGCCGAACTGCGCGCACGGGCCTCGTAGTACCGGCCGGCCAGCAGGAACGTGGTGACCGCGGCCGCCACCTCGAGGTAGATGCCGCCGCCCGCGGGGCGGAACATCGCGTACACCGACCAGCCGCAGGCGGCGACCACGCCGAGGGACACCAGCGTGTCCATCGAGGACGCGCCGTGCCGGGCGTTCTTCAGCGCGGCACGGTGGAACGGCCAGGCGGCCCACAGCGCCACCGGAGCGGTCAGCGCGATCAGGACCCATTGCCATCCGGTGAACCGGTAGCTCGGGAACAGCGACAGCGTGACGGACAGGTCGCTGAGCGGGACGAAGAACACCAGCGCCAGGAGCAGCTAAGCGGCGCAGGTAGGCCGCCCGGTCGCCGGCCTTGAGGGCGCCGCGGCGGGCTCGATCAGGCTTGGCTGCGTACCCCGCGTCCTGGACCGCCGCGATCATCGTCTGCGCCGGGACGTCCTCCGGCGCGGTCACCGTCGCCCGCTCGGTCGCGAAGTTGACCGCCGCGACGACGCCGGGAGCGATCCTGGTGAGCTTCTTCTCCACCCGCGCGCGCGCGCGCGGCGCAGGTCATACCGCTGATCGACAGCTCGACCGTGTGCGCGCGCGGGCAGCGCAGGCGCCTTCGGCGCATCGAGCATCGGGCCTCCCCGGTCCGGTCACCGATCATCCGAGCCGGGAGGTTCGCGCCGACGCTGAACCTCCGGGCCTGACGCGCCGGAACCCGCGAACGATTTTCGCTGGTCACGTCGCGATGAAAGCGCACCCGCAGACTACCAGCGGCTATACCATACGTGTCGTAATTAAAGGTTCAAATCAGGACATAATCTGTCCTCGCGGCCCTCGGGGAGCGGCCTTCCCATGATTCACGTCAACAACTTCGCTTCAACGGTGCTCTCAATCCGGCGTTCTCGTACGTCGTGTCGTGCGTGGGCTGCTTCCTCGGGCTCCGGTGCACCACCCGGGCGCGGGTCGCTACAGGGCGCGGCCCGGGCTCGCTGGCTGACCCTGGCGGCCCTGTCCATCGGGACCACCGGGATCTGGGTGATGCACTTCATCGCCATGCTCCGGGTTCGCCATCCCCGGCGAGACCATCCGCTACAACGTGCCCTTCACCATCTTGTCCATGGTGATCGCGGTGATCGTGGTGGGGATCGGCGTGTTCATCGTCGGGTTCAGCCGCCGCGCGGGCAACGGCCCGCTGGTGCTCGGCGGCACGATCCTCGGGCTCGGCGTGGCCAGCATGCACTACCTCGGCATGGGCGCCGTGCGGAGTGGATGCCTCGCTGAGCTACAACTATGCCCTCGTCGTGGCCTCCGTGATCATCGCGGTGATCGCCAGGCACTCGCGGCGCTGTGGATGGCGCTGCGGCTCGACAGCGTCTCTGTCCACGTTCATCGCGTCCCTGATCGCGGGCGTGGCGGTCAACGGCATGCACTACACGGGCATGGCCGCGGTGCAGGCGCATGCCGCCCCGGGGCTGGTCGTGAACACCGCGGATACCGCCAGCGCGACGGCGTTCCTGCTGCCGCTCATCCTCGGCCTGAGCGGTGTCGGGTTCATCTTCTCCGCGATCATCGCGCTGTCGCCGACGGCGGCCGAGATCGTCGAGGAAGGCGAGCTGATGAAGCGGATCGGCCAGAGCCAGGCGGCACAGGCGGCGCAGAGCCAGGCGGGCCGGTATGAGCCCCGGGGCTGGCAGCCACCGCCGTCCCAGCCTTACCAGCCGTACCAGGCGCCGCGGAACGAGCCGGAGCCGGATCAGCCAGGCAGCCTGTTCCGGCCGCGCCGTCCCAGTGATCAGCGCTTAATGCTGGTGATCGAGCGCATGAACGGTCTGGGGCGACCTCACGGCCGGACGTGCTGGTCGGAGCCAGGAGCAAAGAGGCCGGGTCGTTCGGAAGAATGAAACGACGCGGTCCCTGGCCCCGGCACCTTCCAGCCAAGGGCCGACCGGCCACTGCTGCCAGGCGGTCAGTCCCTTGTAGCGGAGCAGCGTGATGCGCGGGTGGTCGGCCGGGTAGCCGCGCGGCGCGGACTTGAGCGCGCCGTGCCCGTGGACGGTGATGTCCGCCTTCTCAAGCTCGGCGACGACCTCCTCGAGCTCGGCGCCGGGCCGGTCCCCGGCCACCGCCTCGCGGTACCGGGCCAGCTGCTCGGGGTTCATCTCCCACATCCCGGCGCCCGCGCCGAGGCCCTCGACGGACAGCTGGACGTAGCACGAGTCGCCGACGGTCGCGCCGATGTGCGTCTTGTACGGGGTCTTGTCCTTGCTGAACCTGATGTCGCGGTACGGCCGGAAGATCTTCGGCTCGCCGAACTCGGCGGCCAGTTCCTCGGTCAGGTCGGTCATCGGCCCGAGGATCTTCTCGGTGTAGACGGCCTTGTGCTCGGTCCAGTAGGTCTTGGTGTTGTCGGCCGCGAGCCCGTCGTAGAAGTCCAGGGCCTCCTCCGGCCACCCGCTGAACGCCATCGTCCCCGCTCCTTCCTGCCGGGTCTCACCCTAGCCGTGATAGACCTGCAGGCATGGGCACGGAGCGGGAGGGCGTTTCGCTCACGCATCTCGATGAGCCGCTGTTCGACGGGGCAGACGCCACCAAGCGGGACCTGGTGGACTACCTGGACGCGGTGTCCGGGCTGATCCTGCCGGAGCTGCGCGGGCGGCCGCTGTCGGTGATCAGGGTGCGCGCCGGGCCAGCAGCCGTTCATGCAGAAGAACCTGCCGGACTACGCGCCGCCGTGGGTCGGTTCGGTCACGCTGTGGGCCGAATCCTCCCGGCGCGAGGTGCGCTACGCGCTCTGCGACGACCGGCGCACGCTGCTGTGGCTGGCCAACCAGCGGGCGGTGGAGTACCACCCCACGCTGAGCCTGGCCGGGGACCTGGGCTAGCCGACCCACCTGGTGCTGGACATCGACCCGCCGCCCGGCGGGCGTGTTCGAGGCACGCGGTGGCGGCCGCTCACCTGATCAGGCGGGCCCTGGACGATCTTGGGCTGGCCGGGGCCGTCAAGACCAGCGGATCGAAAGGGCTGCACATCTACGTGCCGGTGCAGGCCACCGGCGAGGAGGCGGCCGCGGCCACCCGCGCCATCGCCACGCGGGCTGCGCGCCTTGATCCGGACCTGGCGACGACCGGCCTTCATCAAGGAGGACCGGGAGGGCAAGGTATTCCTGGACTCGACCCGGGCCTTCGGCGCGACCGTGGCGGCGGCGTACAGCCCGCGGGTGCGGCCCGGGGTGCCGGTGTCGTTCCCGGTTCGCTGGGACGACCTGGACTCATGTCGTGCCGGGCGACTTCACCGTGCACAGCGTCCTGGGGCTGCTGGATCGGCGCACCGGCGTGGGTTGGCGAAGCTGCCCGCACCGCAGGTGCTGTCGCCGGAACTGGTGGAGGAAGGGCGATCGATCCCGGTCGCCCGGGTGCAGGCCATGCATGAGGGCAAGCGGCGCAAGCGGGCCCGGGAGGCTCAGTTAGCCCGCCGCGCTCTAGCCGGTTAGCCAGTTAGCCGCTTAGCCTGGCGTTCCAGCGTTCGCTGATCTCCAGCCAGGCGAGCGGCGGCGCCGGGCAGCGCGTCGCGGTACGACCGCCCGCATGCCGTCCAGGATCAGGGCCAGGTACCGGTGCCGCAGCTCGGTGGTGCGCGCGGGGTCGGCGAACTTGATCGCCGCCACCAGCTCGAACGACAGCGAGACGTCGTGCAGCACCAGGTCGGGCCGCAGCACGTCGCGGATCAGGCCGAAGAACTCCTCCGACAGCTCTGCTGACCGGTTGGTCAGGGCGTACATCTCCGGCGTGGGGGCGAACTTGTAAGCGAAGGCGCGGGTCAGCGAGCTGGTGTCGGCGTCGGCCGGGTTCTGCATGAAGGCGGCGAAGACCTGCCAGTGGTCGTGGCGCTTGCTCGACGCGCTCGATGGCGGCCTCGGTTTCCTGCAGAAGGTCTGCAGGCCGTCGGTGCACAGCGTGCGGAGGAGCTCCTCGCCTTGCTGCCGTAGCGCGTGTACAGCGCGCTGTGATGCCGACTGCCGTGCGTGCTTGGCCACCGCGGTGATCGGCGCGCCGGGGTCCGCGACGAACACCGCCCGGGCCGATTCGAGGATGCGCTGGTCGTTGCGGGCTGCTTCGGCCTGGCGGCGCTCATCGGCCCGCTCCGGCCAGCCCCGTGCCGTCCCGGCCTGCCGGTGCCCGCTACAAGCCTGCCAGTGTCGCCCGACCCGCCGGAGCCGCCCGGCCGTGCGTTCGTCTCGGTCATGAAAAAGAGTGTAGCAGGGACTGGAACAAACCATTCCGTTCTGATAATCTTGGAACAGAAGATTTCAGTTCCGGTAGAGCGAGAGTGAGAGCCGAAGTGGCAGAGACCACGGGAGAATCAGATGTCATCAGCATCCGAGACCAGGAGCCTGAACCGCGAGGTCGCAGGGAGCGCGGGGCCGCAGGGGCCAAGAGCGGCAAGTGGCGCTGGGTGGCGTTCGGCGCAGCGATCACGGCGGCGGTGATGGACCTGCTCGACTCGACCATCGCGCAGGTCGCCGCGCCGACGATCCGGCGCGAGCTGGGCGGCTCCTACGCCGTCATCGAGTGGGTCACCGCCGCCTACGCCCTGGCGCATGGCGGTCGGGCTGCTGACCGGCGGTCGGCTGGGCGACATCTTCGGGCGGCGGCGCGTGCTGCTGACCGGGATAGCCGGGTTCGTTGCTCGCGTCGGCGGCGTGCGCCGCGGCGCAGAGCGCGGGTGAGCTGATCGCCGCCCGCCGGCCGCCCAGGGCCTGCTCGGGGCGATCATGCTGCCGCAGGTATTCGGCCTGATCAGGGGACATGTTCGAGGGCGCACGAGATGGGCAAGGCGTTCGGCGTCTACGGGCCGGTGATGGGCCTGTCCGCGATGCTCGGGCCGATCGCGGTAAGCGGGCTGATCAGCGCCAACGTGCTCGGCACCGGCTGGCGGATGATCTTCCTCGTGAACGTGCCCGTCGGGCTGGCCGCGCTGGCGCTGGGCGCGCGGACCGCTGCCCGCGGGCGTGAGTTCCGCGCGCGGCGGCTGGACCTGCCGGGCGCGCTGCTGGCCGGGGCGGCCATGTTCCTGCTCGTCTTCCCGCTGGCGCAGGGTCACTCGCTGGGCTGGCTGACCTGGCTGTTCGGGATGATGGCTGCGTCGGTGCTGGTCCTGGCCGGGTTCGGCTGGTACCAGGTGCGTTGCAGCAGCGCGCGGGCCGCGACCCGCTGGTCGAGCCGTCCGTGTTCCGGCACCGCCCTACACTGCGGGCATCGTGTTCTGCCGTCGTGTTCACCGGGTCGCTGGGCGGCATCGTGATGATCTTCAACGTGTTCCTGCAGAACGGGCTGGGCTTCACGCCGTGGCACTCGGCCGTCACCACCGCGCCGTGGGCGGCGGGCGCGTTCATCGGCTCCGCGGTCGGCGGCATCGCGATGGCCGGGCTGGGTCGGCGGGTGCTGCTCACGCCGGGCTGGTCGTCGAGGCTGGCCGGGCTGGCTGGGATCTACGCGGTGCTGCACGTCTGCCTATGCGGCGGCGTGTCCACCGTGGACCTGCTGGCGCCGATGGTGATCGGCGGGATCGGGATGGGCATGGTGTTCGTGCCGCTGTTCGACATCGTGATGGCGCGGCGTCCGGCCGCAGGAGATGGAGTTCGGCCTCCGGCGCGCTGCAGACGGTGAACTCGCTGGGCATGTCGCTCGGCATCGCCGGGATCGGCGCGATCTTCTTCGCCCTGACCGGCGGGCCCGGTCGAGCACGCGCCGGTGTACCTGCACGCCGCCGAGTGGACCGCGCTGGCCACGGTCAGTCCTGCTGAGGCCTCGTTCGTGATCGGGTTCTGGCTGCCGCGGCGGGCCCGGTCCTGAGCGGGCGCGCGGCTTCGAGGGAAGAAAGCACACGGGAGGAGCGGTCGCGAACGAGATCACCAGGACCGGCTGGGACTGTGCTGGACGAGGCGCGGGGCATGCTGCGGGCGGCGGTGGCCGGGGTGCCCGCGGACGGCTGGCAGCGGCCGACGCCGTGCACCGAGTGGAACGTCGCGCAGGTGCTGCAGCACGCCGCGCTCGACCAGGGGCGTGGGCGGCGGTCATCTCAGGGACGCAGCCGTCCGGCGAGAACCCGTTCGCCCCGTCCGGTGAGCTGGGCGCGGCAGCTGGCTCTACGCCGAGGCGGCGCTGGACGCGTCCGCGCCGGCCTGGGCCGTGGTCAGCGCGGACGGCGGGCCGGTGCCGGACCACCGCTGCCCTCGGGCCCCCATGCCGCCGCGGACGCGGCCGGGGCGGCGGCGCTGGACGCGGCCATCCACGCCTGGGACATGGCGGTGGCGACCGGGCAGGGTCGCCGCTCACCCCGGACCTGGCCCGGGCGCTGACCCCGGTGGCGAAGAGGCATCGTCGAGCCGCGTGCGCCGGTACGGCGTCTACGCCGCAGGGGAGCGTGCGGCGCCGACGACGCAGCGCGCTGCCGTTACCCGATGGGCCGGCGAGCCTGGTCGCGGGCCCGGGTTGATTCCCGGCGGCTCGCCGTTCGTGGGGGACCGTCATTCGTTCATCTAGACGCGACGGGGCGGGTAGGGGCCTGGGGGCCGGGTGGGGCCTAAGGTGGGAGGGCCTGAGGTGCGGAGGGACAGGGCGGATCGGGGGCGGGCTGGGTGGCGGATCCGGCGCCGTGCGGCGTGGTCAGAGGGTGCGCGAGGGTGTCGGTGAGGGCTTCGGCTAGGCGGTCGACGTGGGGGCGGGCGAAGGGCAGCGGGGGGCGGATCTTGAGGAGCTGCCGTCCGGGCCGGTCGCGCTGATCAGGACGCGGCGGTCGCGCAGGGCCGTTGACGACGCGGATCGCGGTGGCGCCGTCCGGCTCGCCGGTGGCGGGGTCGGCGAAGTCGGCCGCGGCGTACAGGCCGCAGGCCCGGACGGCGCTGATCCGCGGCTCGTCTTTCGCGATCGCCTCCAGCGTGTCGCGCAGGTAGAGGCCCACGGCCGGGGCGTTCTGCCGCAGGCCCTCGGCCTCGATCACGTCCAGGACCGCAGCCCGCGGCGGCGATGCAGACCGGAGTTGCCGCCGAACGTGTTGAAGTACCTGATCTTGCTCGCCGAACTCCTCGAGGATCTCGGGGCGGGCCGCGACCCCGGCGATCCGGCATGCCGTTGCCCATCGGCTTGCTCCATCACGGCCAGGTCGGGCACGATGCCGTGGCGCTGGAAGCCCCACATCGTCTCGCCGGTGCGGCCGAACCCGGGCTGGACCTCGTCGGCGATGTACAGTCCCCCCGGCGTCGTGCACGATCTCCACCACTGGCCGGAGAAATCCCGCCGGGTCCGGCCGGATCCCGTCCGGAGGAGAACAGGCTGTCGGCGATGAACGCGGCCAGCCTGACGCCGTGCCGGTTCATGTCGGCGATCGCGGCCCGCACCTGGTGAGCGAAGGCCTGATCGGTGGGCGGGGCGACGGTCAGACCGAACGGCCCAGCGGGACGGCCGGGCCCAGGCTGGGCGAGATCTCGGCGGCGGCCGCGGTCACGCCGTGGTAGGCGTTGGCCGTGATGACGACGCCCTCGCCGCCGGTGTAGAAGCGCGCCACGCGCAGCGCCAGGTCGACCGCCTCGCTGCCGGTGCAGGTGAACATGACGTGGCCGATCGCCGTCCGGGTACGTGCCGAGCAGCCGCTCGGCGTAGTCGAGGATCAGCTCGCTGGCGTACCTGGTGTGCGTGTTGAGCGTGGCCGCCTGGCGGGCGATCGCCTCCACCACCCGCGGGTGGCAGTGCCCCACCGATGGCACGTTGTTGTACGCGTCCAGGTAGGCCTGCCCGTCCGCGTCGTACAGGTGCACGCCCTCGCCGCGGACGATCCGCACCGGGTTGGCGTAGAAGCAGCTTGTAGGCCGGGCCGAGCAGGCTGGCGCCGCCGCTCTACTATCCTGCGCAGCTCGGGGTCGAGGGCGTCGACCGAGTTCATGTCGAAGCCGTTGACCATCGTCGCTGGTGTCACGCACGGGTCGCCTCCTGGATGCGCGCGGCAGTACCGCTGCAGATGGTCGAACGCTGCGCCGCTACGGACCGGCGCTATTGAAAAAGAGGGGAACACCATGACACGATCCAAATTGTGAATGCGCTCCTGTGCGACCTGAAGCTAAAACTCGATGACCACGTCCTAAGGCTCGGCGAGAGCGAATGGCACACCGTGGCCGAATTGCGCACCGTCGCGGCTGAAGAGTTCGCACCGCCGAACGCCTACGAACGCGACTTGAAACAACTGCGCGCCGCCGCGACGCTGCTCTCGCGCTTCGAGGATGCTCACAGGGCTGACCGCCCGCGCGACGTTACCGCGACGCGCACCGCGCTCGACGCCAAGGTCGCCACCGTGCCTGGATGACGGCCGCGCTGAAGAAGCTGACCTGCCGCCTTCACGCCACCGAACCCATACGCCGCAGGCATCAAGGCGCTGCAAGAAAAGGAGAAGCGATGACTTCGCTCGCCGAAAGCAGCCGGTCGGGTAGCAGGACGAAGGGGTGCATGTTGCGGTCGCCGGTGTGCGGCCAAAGAAGAACGTGCGGTCGGTCCTCTTTCGTCCGGCGACGGCCGGGGCTCATCACCCCGCGTCAGCGATTAGTTTCCGAACGCACGACACGCCAACAGCGGTCGCGGGCGCGCGGCCGGAAGCAACCAGCCAGCGTCGCTAGCCTACTGGCGATGCGGCGCTGGCACGCGCCCAGCTCTTGATCACCGTTGGCATGTGTTCGTGCTGGGCTCCAGGCCGAGACCACGGTGAGCCAGATAGGCGGCGACCACCGCGACACCAACCGTGATATCGAGGATCGGCCTAATCGGGGGAGCGCCCCACCCACCAATCTTTCGAGCGTTCTTGTCGGAGCGGCACTTCAGGGAGCGATTGCAGGCATCCGCGGCTGGCGCTACGCTGCGCCCGCCGGGCCGATATTGGGTTATTGAGTTCGGCCTCCCATTCGTTAGCCCGGCAGCGGATTCGCTGTAGTGACTCAACTCTTGAAGGCGATTCACTTCGTTTGCCCGGTTGTGGCCATCGGGTCGATTCTGCGTATTTACCCCGGGGTTCGTCGATATTTGGGCGCTCTTTGCTGTTTCCGATCTGCGGATTCGAGGAATGTTCGCGGGCGGTCTGGCACATAACCAGGACTGCAAGCGAGATAAGTTTACGTTTCGTGCCGGTGATCCCAGGAGCTCTGGCGCGCGCAGCGTTTTTTGAAGTCGAGTCCAAGGGTGATGTGCCAGGCCTGCCTGACCTGAAGGAGGGAGTGCTCACTGATCGACGACCGCGAGAGCACATCGGCGTCGACTTGAGGACAAATTAGACCCGAGAGGCCTCGTTTACTTGCTCATCACGAACGTTGCGAATGGACGACTGTGCTCGGGTCGGTATCACGTCTATCGTGGAGTCCTGAACGCTCAAGGCAGGGAACTTGAGGAAGCATTTATCCCCGCCTCAAGGCGAATGGTGGAGCACGGAGTTCATGACCAACGCGTGCATCGAGGCGGAGGTTACCAGCCTGCGAAAAAGAGCTTGCCACTCTGGCTGAAGGCGGCTAACACGCGTTGCACCAGACGGCCGGCGGCGCGATCCCGAGCGGCCGCTGGTGAACGCTGGCCGTTCGCCCGTCATGATGCGATATCAACCGGATCATCTTCGCGGCGACGCCGAGTCGAACGCCTTCCATTCGCAAGCGAGACCCAAGTCCAGGCGGTTTTCGAAGATGAAGTCGGGACAATGTTCGGGGGCCGTTGTCGCGAGCACCAGACGTGGCGGCGGACGTCTGTTCGACATAGACATCCTCGCGATCGACAACGCCAACACTCCGGTCATCGTCGAGCGCAAGTGGGATCGAATCGACAGCGGGCCATCGCCCAGCTCCGGGCGCACCGTCGTGCTCTCAAACGGGCTGGCGCTCACCCGAGAAACGTGTTGGTGAGGTTCGGGGCGAACCGTGCGAATCAATAAATGGCGCGAATCGCTTCAGTCGCCGGGATATCGCCTCGATCGTTCGTTGCGAGATGTCCCGGCGGGCGTGCACTTTCGTGACCTATTCGTACCACGGCATCGCTCTTTGGTTCTGAACCGGTGGACCTTCCGTGATTCCCGGAGAAGTCAGGTTTTTGGAGATGTGCCCGTCGAATCTGCGCAGAAGAACCGTCACCCCAAGGTTTCGAAGAAAAAGTGCGACCCATGTGGTGGCTACGCCGTTCTCCGATGACGTCCGGGCAGAGAGCCTTTTTGGGAAATCGACCAGACTCTTCACGATTTCGGTGAGGTTCAGGCTACCTACGGCGGCAAGAACTTCGTGCGCTACCGAGGACTAAGTGGCCGTTTTGCGGAGGCGGTCATTGGCAACGACTCGATAGAATGGTTCGCTGGCGCCAGGCGTTCAAGCTATCGCTGTCCAGCCGATTCGATCAGAATGGTTCGTGCTTCCGACAAGGAGAGTGTCATCAGTCGGGTTGCGTCGTGCCTACGAACAGGTGGGTTAACCTGCGCTGGAGCCGACGGCGCCCGTCGACGCTGGAGCGCGCCGCGGCTCAGCGCAATCTTGGGTCGACAAGGAGCAAGGCCATTCTCGGGGGCGATAGCGAAGCTCACCCTGAGGAACGCGCACGAGTTCGGAGCAACGCACTATAAGGACCATCATCTGATTGCGGCGCTCATGTTTTATAAACCCGCGCGACAGGCGATTCCGAACCAGATTGCCAACATGCCGAACCCGGCGGTCGTGGTTGACAGCGTCGAGAGCTCTTCCGCGTGCGAACGACCCTCCGAAATTCGACGGTCGTATCTGAGTCACTTCGGTGAATCCAATGCTCGGCGATCTGGCTGTGCGGCAACGCGCCAAAGCGAACGACGGTTGAAATCCTTTAAGCGAAAGTCACCTTCCGCTTGTCGGCACGGCGGCGGCGGTGGCGTAGCGACGACAACCGGACGATCAGCCGAATCGTCCTCCCACACTGGCAATTCACGAGCCGGTCGGCGAGTCCGACCGGCGATTTCAACAACCATCGACCGTGCCGTCCCGCTCGGCGGGATCACGCGGTTACGGCTTCGGTGGCTCTGCGGACGGCGCCTGCACGCTGACAAGCAACTGCGTCACGCGGCTCATGTCGGGCCAGAATGTCATCGATCGTCAGCGGAACGATAACCTTGCCGGTCCTGGTGAAGAACGCATCGATCTCCGTCATCGCGCCGGACGAGTAAGCTACTGCTTCGATGACTTTCGGCACCTTCTTTAGCCTGCTTAGCCCTCGCCATCAACGGTCTGCTCCTTTGGGGAATAGGGCGTTTGCTGTGGGAAGCATGGTGCAAACGCGAACCGCTGGACCCGAGCTTACAGCTACGCGGGAGGCAACTGGCGTTAGGAATTGTCCCCTTCCTCATCGGCGGCGCAACATCGTGCCACGTTGCCGCTGACAACCTCACCCCCGCCACCGTAAGCGTCCGAGGATACACGCGACGACGGGAACTTGGTACGTCCTTATTACCGCCGTCCTCCCGGTTCAGTAGCGCACGATGCGCCTTTACGAAACGTTGCAATCCCTTGGGTTCGTCTTCGTTGTCGTCGGCGGCTGGGTTGGTTGGGCCGCGACGCTCGTAAAGTCAGAAAATAGCGGACGAGCCGGGCAAGCCCCCGCCTACCAAGCGTTGGGCACACGGAACAGCAAGGCCGACGACGGAGCTACTGGAAATGATGACCGCACCGTGCTCGACTAAGGTTTGGCGCTGGCGAATAGGACGATGGCCGACACCCGCACACCGGGCTGGTCTGCCCAGCTTGCCGCCAACCGGTCGCCATCATTGAGAACCGAATGCCCGAATGGTGATTTTCCTATGTCCGTCCTGTGGGAATCGTCTGGTGACCGAAGGTAATCCGCCGCATCGCGGGCCAAACTGATGGCGGTGACGGGATGCTAGCGGAGCAGCAGCTCGTCGCCGGCCACCGCGGCGGACGGGTCGGCCCCACCGTTCACGAACCTGACGCTTGCACGAGCCCACCGGCGACGCCAAGGCCCATTTGATAGGCCAGTTGGGCCGGGATGAAGGTAACGCTTGAAACAATCAACGTCTCGGTTGTCCGGGTCAGAGCCACGTAGAAGAGTCGCCGCTGCTCGAGATCAAATGCGCCGACGCTCAGCTGGCGTTGCGTCGAAATCGATGCGCGGGATCATGCCTCGATGCATCCCATGACGACGACCACCCTTGCCGTGAGGCCCTTGACTTGTGAAGGCTCATCACGCGGACGAAATCGACGTCCGTGGGCGTTCCATCTGAGTGACTCCGACGCGAACTTCATCGAGCAGCCCCGTCGCATCAAACTCCATGTCTGCCGGAAACGACGAGGTGACAATCGTGCGAAGTGGTTCCGCCCAAGCCTCTCCATCGGGAAACAGCGCCGGCAAGAGCGTGACCTCTGATACCAGCGAAGGCCTCCTCCTGTTGAAGCAAAAGGCGGAATCTCTCCACCACCGGCAAGGTGCTGAATTCGATAGCACCGGCAGCCGCAGTAAACTGATCGAGAAACCACGTGGCGACTCTCCCGTCTCATCACATCGGGCGAATCCTTCGCCATCCCGTCTCGCCTAACGAATCGCTTCCAAACGCACCAGCATCGCAGCGCAACCCGGTCCCCAGGATCGGCGAGCAGCGTCAGAAGCGTACGCATGCTGTGCTTTACAGTCATCGAGTTCTTGGGATTACCGTCCAGAGCCTGCTCGTTGAAGAAACTGTGCGCCACCACACCGCTTTCGAGCAGGGCATCCCGAACTGCATAACCGAAAGCTGTCTTCTCGGCGCTAGGATCAAGACCTCACCGGCGGACACGCCATCGTTTTCGATCCGCGTACGATTTACTGTGCGATGCCGACCGCCTCCGCGGCGAGCGACCCCCACTGCACGATCTCCACGTCTCCAGCCCCGTTCTCCCGGCGTGGCTCAAGTGCGGTCGACCGCTGGCAGTCGCGTTGTGAGCGATCAAGCTGTTTTGCCAAGGTCACAACGTCGGTCGGGCAATGGCGACATACGCTCAGCGTCTCGTCATGTACCCGGATGCCCTGCGCGAAAGTGGCGATGCCTTCTGGGTGAGCGTGCTTGAATGAATAGATCGACTGGTCCTCGCTTCCAATTACGTTGAGCGAGCCCTGTCCGGCCAAAAGGTCGACCAGCATTTGCTCAGCGCGATTCAGGTCCTGAAATTCATCGACGATCACGTGGTCGAACTGCTGGCGTTCGGCGCACATCGGGTTGTTCCTCATATTCGAGTGTCACCGGCACCATTTCGCCAACCAGCATCGCCCGGATGAAACGTAAGCCAGTCGATCAGCGCGGCTTGAAACGCCTGATCTGCCGCATCATGGGGCCAGCCCGGTTCGTCCGTTTGCAGTCGTGCCCGTGCGGCGGCGAAGGCTTCAACTTTTCGTTGCCTCATCGCACCCCGCCGAAGCTGCGTAGATCCTGCAACAAGAACCGCTCTTCAGCAGCAACCAGCGGTCTGGCCACGCGTCCAGTGGCGGCCAGGACTTCGCGCCGCTGAAGGTCGAGAAACAGAGGCCATGGAGCGTGCCCGCCCAAACGGCATCCGCTCCCTGGACCCCGAGGGCCGCGATTTCCTTGCTATATCCCTAGCCGCAGTTCTGGTGAATGCAGGGGCTGCACACGGCGTGGTTCAACGTCCTCCTGAAGGAGCCGTACGACGCGCCGCTTGATCGCGTAGGTTTTTCCGGTGCCCGGCCCTGCCAGCACTCGCAGCGACTCGTCTGATGCCGCTATGTTCAGCGCGACACCGTGAAGATCATCGTCCCACTGTGGTCCGCGAGGGACATTCATGGGCGATAGCCTACAGTGAGAGGCGACTGGCCGCCTGGGAGGAGGGTTAGAAAAAGCTTTTCTATCGCTTATGGGTCGGAAAGCGGCGGGCGAGTCGAAGAAAGATCTTCCAGGAGTGGAGCACCTAGCTCGTCACCGCGCCATCTGCCGCCCCGATAAGAGTCGGCGATCTCGCCCTCGGTGAGCGTCTTCACCTACCAGGACCCGTTCAGCCACGGCCCTGATCGCGGCCATCTCCGAGCGCGCACCCACGTCTCGCGCGTCCGACAGTAGTTCCGCCTCATTCCACGCATTCCGGGTGATGAGCGGTTCAGCGGCGTCGAAGTCATCCCACGAGTCCTCGACGCACGACGTCGGGCGGCAGCCCGCGTTCCAGATCGATGGCTGGACCAGCGAGGCAGATCGCCCACATACCTGCGGTCATCGACCTTATCAAGTTCATCCGGCGTGCAGGCCTCCGCGCGACCGATCCGTGGCCACCACCGTGATGCTCGGAAGCCCTCCGGCTCGATGAGGCGAGCGGCATGTGCCGCCTCGTGATACGCCACGCTACGAAGATCCATGTCGTTCATTTGACCGCTTCAACCAGCAGGTGGGTTGCCCGCTTCATGTCGGTCCACGTCCGTACCCAGACTCGCGGCGGTCAACGACCTGCTCTCGCGTTAGCGCGTGATTGTCCGCGACGAGGTCGCTGGAGCTGCCGTAGGTCCTGCGTACGCCGGGGGAAGGGGGGATGATGTGCTCACGATTCACCGACCTCGGTGACGCTGGCGGCCGCCGCCTTTTCCTCAATCATCGTCATCGTCGACGTAATCGAATCGCGGCGGACGGCCTCCCCTGCTCCTTGAGCGTTGTCGGCGCGCCACGGCGTCGCGTGTAGGCGAGTGCGAGCAGCAACTCCTTCTGGTGCGCGTCCGCCTGCGCCACCCGCGCGGCGACGACCATGAAGCACGCGAAACAGATTCCCGCAACGCCACTGTCGCTTGAGACACAAACAACCACGAGCCGAGCGCGATGAGCCAGCTGACGATGATGAAGAACGTGGTCATCGTTCCCTTTCTACCGCCCGAGGGTTGTCAACGCTTCGAGTTGCTTTTCTTCGCAGTAGTCTCCGCATGGCGAAGTCGTCAGCCCATCTGACGCGCATTTCGTTCGAATGATCGCGAGATTGCCGCCCGACATGCTCCGCTGCTGTAACGCTACTCGCGCGGTCCGCTGCTTGCTCGCAGCATGCCTGCATCCGAAAGTCGTCGCGCCACTCTGATTGACATTTCGCTCTGATGGTTGCGCCCTGCCCCGAAGGCAACAATTCGACTGGCGCTGAAGATGCCGGCGCGGATTGGGCGGCCGCGCGACGTTGCTGTTGTTGAAAGGTTTCGCGCGAAGGGCCTGAATCTCCGCTCGTGTTCGACGGCCTGGACAGCGGAGCGCCGAGACATCGGCGCGTCGATGTCGAGGCGGGGATGCTGATGGTCGTTCCTGACGCCAGCGTAAATGTGACGGTCGCGCTCCCTTGCGAGCTTCCGCTTTCTTCACAGAGAGCACCACGACCGACTGCGCAGCACTCGCGGTCGCGGCATGGCACATGACGACGCCGAGGAGGAGGGCGATGCGCAGTTGGCGTTTCAATGTCCCTGTCCCTTCACAACCGGGCGGTCAGCTCGCGCAGGCGACCGAGGGTATACTGTCATCGGCCATGAACGGCAGCATACGACTCGTCCGAAAGCTGGACTGTCTCGAATTGCACACCCTCAGTCCATGACGGGAGCTTGAGATTCCGCTGAACCTCGCGGAGGGCGGTATCGAGACGTTGTGCGCGCGCCTCCCGCCGTCCAGTCCGAACGAGAACTGAAAGAGCCCCAGTGCTAGAAACATTGCCACCAGGACGCCGGTCCACCCGGTTTACAGGGCTGAGGGCGTTGAGTTCTGGACCAATTTGTTCCCCGCTGTATTTCTCGCTTGATGCCTTCAGCAACAGCAGCATTACTGCGGAAAAACACGCGAAGGATATGAAGAAGTGGTGGAGTTGGTGCGAGCGAAGGCGACCTGCTTCGGCGGCAAGAGCAGCATAAATTGCGTGGTCAGACGTCGCCGCGGTGAGTTCCTGGATGCGCGTGGATTCTGCCTCTCCTGAGCCCGGCGGAATGATGCGGAAATTTACTTTATGATCCAGTCGAGGGAACGCACCAAGTATGCCCCACCACATTCAGCAGCAGGCCGATGATGATCACGCCGATGAGAAACTCCGGCGTCCGAAAGACGCTCCAGTTAATTCCCACGAGAACGGTCAGGCGGATGATACGCGAGCGTGGCCGCAACCGGCGCGCGCCTGAGGGCCAACGTAGGAAAAGTCGAGGCGCCGCCGCTCGTCACCAGCTCCAGGTCGTCCGAGGCCTTAGGCTGCTTCGCTTCAACTTTCAAAAGCAGCGCTAATGTCCTTTCCCGGCACCTGAACGGCGGTGATGTGAAACTCCGTTCCGTCTTCGCGTCGAATATCTCGCCGCTCACACCAGCCTTCGCAGCGCCGTATAGCTTTCTCGACAGGCACGTTCATCACCTTCGCCGTCACCAGCGCATGGCAAATCATCGAAATCAATCGATGCTCCGTGCCATTGGACGAAACGAAAATCGTCGGCTTGTTGGGCGTGAGAGTGATGTCGTTCTCGTATCGCACCTTCTTCATGTCTTCTAGGGTCTTCTACAACCTGTCGTGCGCCATCGAGGAAGATCGAGACAGCGATGGAGTCGCCTCCTTCAAGCATTGGTGACCGAATTCTGAAAGACATGTCGCGTCCATCAAGACTGCGCGCTGGGGCCGCCTTTACCTAGAAAGGGCGTCTGGTCTCGAATGAGGGTCGATCCAATGTGACATTGGTGCCAATAGCGCCATCCCAAGACGCATCAGCTGCGCCAGTCCGCATCGAGTGCATGTCGTAGAGTCCGGAGTTCCAACCGCGGATCGCTGGATGCGCCCTTCTGAACTGCGCCTTCCGTGAAGCCCTTGTTTGACACGGCGATGATCTGGTGCACTGGCAGGTTCCCGCATTTGCCGACAAGGCGATCAATCCACTCTCTATGTCGCTTATTCGTGAGCGACGCCTGCACTGACAGCGATCCGAGTGGGCGAGTCGGCATCTGATATTCGATCGTACGTCGATTTCGCGGCGCCTACCGGACCCGCGTTCTTCAATTCCACGGACTCTGACGCTCGCCCCGCCAGTACAAGTTGTTCGTGGATCCGCTTTACCACGCGCTGGAAGTCATTGCTTCGCTTCGGCACCGTGAGAAGTCTAGCAGCGCTGCTCTCTGCGGCAGCCACGCGCGCGCCGGGGATTTGATGGAAAATCGAGCGTGCGCTCACTTACGGGCAACCGCCCACACAACGCGACGACGTCCCGGTCACGCCGTTGCGGGCGTATGATTACCACTCAACGGTTGCCGAGAACGATTCGAGGCGCTCGTGCATTGTTCGTTCAAGGTAGCCGGTGCTCGAGGGGGAGCCACACGTGGCCTGGTTAACACCATGGCTCACGAAGAAAATCGTGAGCGGCCCCTCGGCCTGAAGTGCGCATGGGCAGGGGCTGCCCGTCGGGCGGGTTTCGACGTCCCATGCTTGTGGTGTCGGAAACCACGGTCCAGAGCGTCAGTGAAGAAGTGCGGTGCGAGCGGGTCGATGCAAGGGCGTGAGAATAAGGGGGTCGTCGCCCACCCCAAAATGCAGTTCATCGCCGTCACGTGACACGGAACTTCAGCGACGCGACAGACCTTAGGCCAAACCTGCTCCGGTGCGGAGGCGGAGGCGGTTCCGAACGTCACCGCCTCCAGTCGTGAGGGGCGGCGCTGAAGAATTCGAGTCAGTCTCCGCGTCCGAGCATCGAACCAGCTTCAGTGTCCGGCCCTAATCGTTTTGGCGCGATCCGATTGAGCCGCGCTTCCTGCCTGAAAAAGCGAAAAGGGCGCCGGTCGAAGGCCCTTGTTCCGCCGTTGCTATCCCGTTGCGAACGGCCGGGTGAATTTTGGTCGAGGCGACTGGATTGAGCTGGCGCCCTCGGTTCCGACCGTGAGTTACTTCTTTTCGCTCAAGCAGTTTGCGGAGCTTCTTCACGAGGTCGGTGGAAACCTTGTTCGTGATGCCGCGTTTTTGCGCCGCAGTCCAGAGCTGGCAATTTGTCCTTGAGTCCGTGACGTCATGGGCCAGCCTTTGAAGGGCTTCAGCCCGCTGAGCGTGATCGTGATGTCAGAGGCCGCCTCGTCGACCAAATCGAAGGCCCCCCACTTCGTGAGTTCTTTGGCAACGTCGTCCATCATGCCTTGGGACGCGCCGTCGTTGACAAGATAGACGGTCTTCGCTTCCTTTAGGACCCGGAATCGGCGCTCGTGCGTAGAGAATTCGCCATCCCGCAAAATACAAGGGTGATAATCAGCGTCTTCATAGGGGTAGGTCCCTTCTTGTGGCATCAGCTTTGGCTCGTGCTCCGCGCCGTCGTCTGTACACAAAGGAACAGGGGGCCGCGTCCTAGCCAGTGTAAGTTTCTCGATGCCCCCTGAATAAAAAAAGGCACGCCAGTCGAGCGTGCCTTTTTCCTGACTTCCGTTGCACCGTTGCAAGCGGCTGGTCAAAGTTGGTGGGCGCTAGTGGATTCGAACCACTGACCCCCGCCGTGTGAAGGCGATGCTCTACCGCTGAGCCAAGCGCCCAACCGAAATTTCAGTCCAGCACAGCAGCTCGCCTGTCTTGCCCCGCCTCCGGCGGAGCCATGTCGTCCCGTACAGCCGATCGCCGAAGTCCCCGAGGCCGGGAACGATGTACTTGTGCGCGTTCAACTCGCGATCGACCACCGGCGTGTAGATGGCGACGTCCGGATGATGCTGCTCGACGAGCGCGACGCCTTCCGGCGCCGCGACGATGCAGATGATGCGCGACGTGCGGGCGCCCGGCCGCCGTCAGCAGGTCGAGCGCGGCCACGGCGCTGCCGCCGGTCGCCAGCATCGGATCGATCATCAGGACGAAGCTCTCGGCAGATCGCGCGGCAGCTTCGAGTAGCATCTGCGACGCGATCGGCCGTCGCTCTCGTCGCGCTGCAGGCCGATGTGGCCGACGCGCGCCGTCGGCAGCAGCTCCAGCACCGCGTCGAGCATCCCGAGCCCGGCGCGCAGCACGGGCACGACGACGACGTCGCGCCGCGACGCGTCGTGCCGTCCGGCGGGCCCGAGCGGCGTTTCGACCGTATGCGGCCGCGAAGGAGCAATACGTAACTGAACGAAGTACAA
>ERZ1370068.7996-contig-6880_pt1 | contig 46334 bp, 63 predicted proteins | sample MGYA00561227_ERZ1370068 | MGnify/ENA primary metagenome ERZ1370068 (study PRJEB38410, sample SAMEA6850437) | metagenome | study: Metagenomic assessment of the ecological functions of the soil: analysis of the soil microbiota associated with the... | reverse complement strand
TACGTATTCGACGCTCCGTAACACCCGAAGCAGGATCGCCGCTAGTACTCGGGGCGCGATTTCCGCACCCTTCTTTGCGGGAGCAACCATGTCCTGAACGTGGTATCGCGGCAGCGCGGCCTGCGAGACGAGCCCTGCGCGCCCAGGTTTCAGCAGAAGCCGCCGGAGAAAAGGAATGACGCTCCGCGCGGCCAGCCGCCTATCGCTCCGGCAGACCTCAACATGCCGGGCTTTCGCGAGGCGATCCGGTGCGCGCGGTGTGGCAACGAGCTGTCCACGGCGACGGCGTGGACTGACGATGCGCGCTGTTCCAGGTGCGGAGCCGATCTGCATTCGTGCGCGCAGTGCCTGAACTTCGACACCGGCGCATCCGCTCGAGTGCCTGAAGCCGGTGCCCGCGCGAGGTGTCGCCGAAAGACACCATCGAAACAGCTGTACATCTTCTTCGAGCCGCGCACGACAGTCGAGCGGGAGACGGTGCCGCACCCTCCGGCGAGCGCGCGGCAGGCATTCGACGATCTCGTCAGAGCAAGGCGTTCTCGACCGCGTACGTCCTGGCCCAGGGCATCGATCGGCGCACCTGCGGAGCCTCTACGCGGAAGCGCGCGCCGTTTACGTTCGTGACAGCACCGGCGCAGGCTCACGAGCGTCTCTCTCGAGCGATTCACGCGCGACGCCCTCGACGACGCCGGAGATGAACTGGTCGTAGCAGCGCAGCGGAATGCTCCGACTGAGGCTCACTCGACTCGCATCTCGATCAACACGCCGTCATTCGATTGCTCTGTAGCGCCAGCACGCATTCAGCCGCCATAGATAGCCGCTGTCCATTCCGCAGCCTTCTCGTGCTCCGCAGCCGTATCCCGCATCGTCGAGCTCCGCGATGCGCGTGGCGACGCTTCGACTCGAGGCGCGTTGTCCTCCAAGACGCCGATACTCGACGTTGTGCTCGGTGCTGTACTGCTGCCGTGATCACCTTCGTCCGGCGCAGCTTCAGGAAGACGCGCAGATGGTCGCCGTCCCTGGCGATCAGCCGGGAAGCTGATCACGGCGTCATCGCAACGAACCGGATTCCTGCCCGGTATTTGCCACGAGATAGCTTGACGACCTGGTCTACCGTCGTGCCCGGACGGAAGATCGCCCCGACCCAATGATGGATGCGGCCGTCCGGCACATCCGCTCCTGGCGCGCCAGGAACCGGGGAGCGCAGCTGAATCATCTGGCGTCCCGCCGGCCGCGGCATCCTTGCGCCACCCTGGCGATCGGCCTGAAGGCATCCCCGGCAAAACGCGTTGGCTGTCGCACGCTGGTAGCGCTCGTCCACCTGACGTTCCGTAGCTTTGCCAGGCGGAGAGCGTCGTTGGCTGTAAGACGGAGGGAGGCGTCCTCGCCCGGCGGCGCTCAGGGGCACGATCAGGGGCGCCCGCTGCGAACGGCGATCGCGCCGATTCCGGCGCACGCCCGGCGGCCGACTGGCGGCGAAGACCAGCGCGTGTGCTGCCGGCAAAGCTGAGAAGCGAGCAGCGCGACGATCGAGAGGCATGTTCGCTGCGATTGGGATCGAGTGCCGGCCCGGCCGCTGAGGAGCGACATCAGCGCGAGATTCCCGCACAGGGCGACCGAGCCGCTTCATAGCAGCTGAAAACGGGCAGATCGCGGCGGACGCACCCGGCGAAGCGGTCCGCCGTCGATCTCGCCACGTCCATCGCTGGTGCCAGACGAAGCTGTGAAGCACCGTCGTCGCTTCGACGGCGAGTGCTGTCGCCGGAAGGTAGTGCACGCGACCATCCTGATCATTGCGGCCATGAGGGTGAGCTGCAGTCCCATTCCCAGCAGACCGACGCCGTTGAAAGTGAGCCAGCGGTCCCAGGCGGATGGATTCGGATCGGCCCTCATGATTCGGAAGGCGTCAACCGATCGCCCGAATCAGCTCACTCCTGGCTGAACTCGCTCACGGCGGGCTTCCAGCTCCTCAGGCCGAGGGTAGTCAGTCGTCTTGAGCAGCCGGGACATGGCCCCGTCCTGACAACAGCCGCCCTCCGGTCTGGCTACCGGCTGCAATAGTTGGCCTCGTTGCGCGCATAGACGATACGCTGAACGCGGAGAGCCGCAAACCGGGACAGGGCTTGCGCACTGCGGCCGTGCACCGCCATCCCTTCCCGGAATGCCGTGACTTTCTCGGGAAAGGCCACCCTGGTCTCGTCCCGAGCCCTCCGATCCAATCCCCGTAGCGTGTCTGCCGCGTGGCCTCGAACGAGCCGCGACTCTTCCCGCGACAGGCTGCTCGCTCCAGCTTCATGGGGAGAGCTGCGCGCGTGCAGGGATCCGTCCTGAGTAGGCATTGCCAATCCCGCTGAAGATGTGAGGTCGGTCAGCGCTCGCTTGAGTGTGTGGTTGTGCCGTATCAGCCGCGCCGAAGAACTGATCGAAATCCGCCTGCATGACCTCCAGACCCCCGGATCGAACGACCTGACGGCCTCTTCCTCCTCAGACCAGTGTGGATGGAGGCCTGACGCCTGGAGCTCGGCTTCGGTAAGGAGCAGCGTTCCGCTGGGAAGTCGAAGGCCGCCAGGCCGACCTTCCCGGGAATAGGCGGCTGCGCGATCGCGCCAGCGGAACCGCCCGGCGATCGCATGAGGTGGACGATCGCGAAGAGATCGGAACTCGAACGCGAAGACAATCCGCTTGCCGATCCGGTCGAGGCTGGATGCACCAGCGATGACCCGCCAGATCGCCCGGCTCCGGCCGGATCGTGCGCACTATGAAGGGGTTGCCGATGCGAAGCCGTTCGAGTGGCCGGCCGAGCACGCGTGGTGCCGAGGGCGTCGAGTACGCGCGCGATATCGGGAAGCTCGGGCATGGTGTGGGCAGCGGTCGTCCGGGTCTGGCGCGGCCGCCTCGCCGCGCATGATATCTTCCCAGTTTACGCGTGAAGACGGTCGTTTCCCTCTCCTTCTCGTGTCGGCACTCGATCGGGGCGTTTGCGGCGCTGGCCGCCACGGCGATCTGCAGTCTGACGTCAGCCACTCTCACACCAGTCGGCGGCGGCTTGCTGGGGGTCGGCTTCGGGCTGACTCGCCGGCAACCTGACGGCGCCCGTGCGTCGAGCCCTCATCGTGATCGGCGCCGCGATAGCCCGCGGCCTGGTCGCGGGCGGGACCGCGGCGATGGTCATCGAGCTGATCCAGCGGTGAACAGCCGCTGAAACTCCAGTCGTTTCATCCGTTTCCGAGCGCACTGCCACAGGTATAATTGCCGGCTCAACCACTGCGGCAGCGATGCCGCTGCAGCCGATCCAGGCAACATGACCACCCCGTCCCTAGCCGCCTCGTACTGCTCGGGAGCATCGGGGCGCGTTGCGTATCGTATAGTTCCTCGCGGGCCGGCTTGGTCTGAGTCTCGCCTACGTGAACGCGAGTGCGTCGGCCGTCGTGGCCGCCCACCGGAATCGCGGTGGCGGCGTTGATCCTGTTCGGGCGTCAGCTTGTGGCCCGGCGCGCGATTGCGCCTTCCTCGTCGAACGATCACGACGTCCGGCGTCGCTCACCGTCCTCGGTTTTCATCGCCATCGGAAACTCTCTCGGAGGCCGTCATCGCCGAGGCGATGGTCACGGCGGCACGCGCGCGCGCGTGTTCGATCGCGCCCGTGACGTGTTCGTGCTCGCCGGCGCCGCCGGTGCGGTCGCGCCATCGCAGCGCGACTCTCGGCGGTCTCGCACTTCGTGCATCCGGCCTCGCCGGGCTGAGTGAGCTCCGCACCGGTGTGGATCACCTGGTGGCTGGGGACGCGTTGGGCGCCGTGCTCTAGCGCGCCGGCGTTGATACTGCTCTGGAGCGATCGTCGCCCGCGGACGCGCGTTCAGCTGGCTTGAGGCGGTCGTCGTGAACGTCGCGTTGATTGCCGTCGCGGCTGGCGGTGTTCCACGGCGGCAGCGTCGGCCAGGGCAACTACCCGCTCGACTTCCTGTGCATCCCGCTGGCTCTCTGGCCGGCGTTCCAGCATCTGGCAGCGCGAGACGGCCGGTTGCCGCCGCATCGCTCTCCATCGTCGCCGTCTGGGGCACACTTCACGAGATTGGGCCCGCATGGCGTCGAGGCGCCGAACCACGGCTTGCTCCTCGCGCAGACGTCCTCGGCCTGTCGTCGCTTTGACGACAGCTGCCATGGCGCGCGCTCGTGGCCGAGCGTCAACGCCTGTATGAGCAACTGGAACGGCGCGTGTCCATCCGGACGCGACCAGTTGAAATTGACCAACGACGAGCTGCCACGTCGAGATCGCGGCACGCGAGCGTGCGCAGGGGCGCGCTGCGATCGAGCGAGAGCCGGCTCCTCGAGGCCCAGGTCGCTCGCGCACGGCAGCTGGGAATGGGATCTCGACACCAACGCGCGATCCGCTGGTCGGACGAGGTCTATCGCATCTATGGCGTCGAGCCCGGACGCTTCGAGGTCACCCACGAGAGCTTCATCGCGATGGTCCATCCCGACGATCGCGAGCGGCTCGAAGACTCCGTGCGGACGGGCACTGACCGCCGGCGGTTTTTCGAGGTGGAGCACCGGATCGTCCGGCCCGATGGCGTGCAGCGCGACGGTCGCCGGCCGGGCGCCGGACCGTCTGCGACGCCGACGGCCGTCCGATGCGGATGCTAGGCACCGAGCTCGACATCACCGATCGGCAGGCGGCTGAGAGCAGCGGGCGAGCTTCGCCGACGCGCAGTCCGCGGCACGTCGGCAGGCCGAAGCGGCCAGCCGGATGAAGGACGAGTTCCCTGCGCGGTCGTGTCCCACGAGCCTGCTGAACGCCGCCGAATGCGATCATCGGCTGGGCGCACATGCTCGGCGCCTCGTCAGCTCGACGAAGCCGGCACCGTCAAGGCGCTGCAGATCATCGAGCGGAACGCGCTGATGCGAGCGAGGCTCATCGACGACCTCCTGGATGTGTCGAGGTTTGCCACGGGTCAGGCCGTGGTGCAGACGGCGCCAATCGCGATCGCTGGAATCGTGACCACCGCGGTCGAGACGATCGAGCCGTCCGCCGCTGCACGCCGAATCGCCGTGGAGCTGACGGTCTCCGATCGAGATGCTCGTTGTCGAAGGGGATGCGTCGCGGCTCCTGCAGATCATGTCGAACCTGCCGTCGAACGCCGTGAAGTTCACGCCCAGAGTGGCGGGCTCGTTCAGGTAGACGTCGACGCCGATCCGGCGAGCGGTGCGGATTGCGGTGATGGACACCGGCCGCGGATCGCTCCGCGCTGACCTGACGCACGTCTTCGAGGCAAGTTCTGGCAGGTGGACACGACGCTGACCCGAACCGAAAGCGGCTCAGGTCTGGGCCTCGGCGATCGTGCGCTCGCTCGTCGAGGCGCACGGCGGCACGGTGCGCGCGGAAAGTGGGGGTCTGGGCCAGGAGCGCGCTTCATCGTCGAACTTCCCCGGAGCGGGCGCGTGCTCGGTGAGCTCTCGGACTTCGCCGGCGTGGGGCTGAGAGCGGCTGAGAGCCCCAGCCTCTGAGATCCCCCCGCCCGGCTTCGCCCGCAGCACTCCAACCTGCACTGAGAGACCGGTGAAATCCGAGGATCCGGCGTTCGTGCGCGATGAGGGGACTCTCGAAGCGGTAGAAAAGCCGCACGCCACATCGATCCGGCGGCTCGTGGCAGGCATGCCGAAGAATTCTACCGGAATGCTTGCCGGTGACGCGTCCGAGCAGTGCGACGCGGTCGCCTTCGACGATGAGGTCTTCCACGGTGAAGGCGAAATCGGCAACGGCAGTGAACCAGACGCGGTAGATCCGCTCGATGTCGTCGCGTCCCTCGAGGACGCCGCCAGTCGGGCTGATGACGACGCCGTTAGGGCGTGGTCGTGCGCAAGTGCAGCGGCGTCTCTCGATCGCCAGCGCCCCTCTCGCCGATCGAACAAGGCGACGATTTCCTCGCGCGTCATGACTCCGCCTCCAGACGGCGCTCGGCGCCGAAGCGTGGGCCGGCCCGATTATAGCTCGGCTGACCGGCGGTTTTCGCTTTCGCGACACGCGGCGTTTCCCGTAACATCCTGCCGAGAGCGTATATGAACATCCTCCTGCTCTCGATGCCCGATTCCTTCGAGCACACGTCCGTCGTCACGATGCGGATGCCGAATGGTGCGCTCGGATCGCTGGCCGGCAATCTCGACCTCACCACAACGTGTCCGATTGGGGATCTTGATCCTCGCCCACGGGCGCATTCGGGCCACCGGTGGAGCGGCTGGTCCGCACGCTCGAGCCGCGACGTCGTCGGGCTGCTCGATCATGACGTTTCAGCGCGCACCGCGCAGCGTATCGCCGCGCTGGTCCGGCCGGCTGCGTCCGGAGGCCACGATCGTCGTCGGCGGCTACGACCCGAGCCCTGGCGCTGGAGGTCTACGAGGATCCCGCGTGGGGAGCGGACGTCATCGTCAGGGGCGAGGCGACATCACGTTCGAGAGGTGATTCGCGCGCTTGGCAGTCACGGCGCCGCCTCGGATATTGCGGGTCTGTCGTTTCGCGAGGGCGATGACGTTCCGCCGAACTCCGCCTCGCCCGGTGAGCCAGCTGACGGGCGAGGAAGTGGCGTCTGCCGAACCGCGCTGCCCGTGTGCTCGAGCGGAGCTACGTTGATGGGCCGCCCTGTCGACGTCGTCGAGACGTCGCGCGGCTGCACCTACGACTGCAGCTTCTGCTCGATCATCGAGATGCGCGGGCGCAACTTCCACACGTGGTCGACTTCGAGCGCGTGCTCGCCGACATCGCCGACGCGCGCGCGCGCGGCGCGCGCGCGATCTTCATCGTCGACGACAACATCACGCTGAACGTCGCGCGCTTCGAGGCGCTGTGCCGCGCCATCGTCGACGCCGGGCTGGACGACATCGCACTACATCGTGCAGGCGATGACGCTCGTCGATCGCCGACGCACGGCGACGACGCTGGCGCCGCTGATGCGGCGCGGCCGGCTTCCGCTACGTCTTCCTCGGCATCGAGAACGTCCTCGACGAGGACCTGGCGTTCCTGCGCGCCGCGGCGAAGAACGCCGCGGCGCGAGGGCGGGCGGCGCGTCGGCAACGCCACGCTGCGCGCCGATCGAGCTGCTCCACCGCGCACGGCATGCTACGTCGTCGGCGGGCATCATCGTCGGCAACCCGGACGACACGCGCGAGTCGATCGAAGCCAACCTCGAGTTCGCGCGCGCGCTACGTCGACTGGCCGCTACATCCAGCACCCGACGCCGTATCCGGGCACGCCGATGACGAAGGACTTCCGCGAGCGCAGCCTGATCGTCAACGACCGGCGTGGAGGAGTACGACGGCACGACCGCGGTCGTGCGGACGCGAGCACCTGTCGACCGACGAGATCGAGTTCATGCGGTGGCGGGCCGAACGCTGGATGAAGCTTGCGTCATTTCTGGCCGACCCTCACACACAGCCCGCTGTTCGTCCTCCGTCACGGTCCCCAGATGTTGCGCTTTACCTTCAGGGAAGCTCCTGGCGTTCCCTTCTCGGTCGGAAACCGAGCGCGAGGGCCTTCGCGCGATATCAATCGATCAGACGGCAGGAACGCGACAGCTACATTTGACGATCGTGACCGCGACTGGTCGACTGAGACGTTGGTCGACTGCGACCGTCGACTGGACCGACCGCCGACCGCCGACTGCGCTACTCCCGGCGGAGCGCGACAGCTGCCTCGATGCGGTGCGCGTCGTGCCGCCCCGAGCGTGGCCATTCCGACGACGGTGGCGAGGACGATCACGCTGGCGATGGTGAGTCGATCGGCAAAGCTCGGCCGAACAGCATCGTCGCGATCAGCCGTGACAGCGCTACGGCGCCGGCAATGCCGAGAAGGATGCCGAGCAGCGTGAGCCGCGCGGCCTGGCTGAGCACGAGCCCTACCACGCGCAACGCGGTCGCGCCGAGCGCCGACGCGAATGCCTATCCTCGCGTGTGCGCTGGCGTACGCATGCCACGCGATCACGCCGTGGAGCCCGAAGGCTGCGAGGAACAACGCCAGCACCGCGAACACGTTGATCGGACGAGTTGCGAACAGCCGTTGCGACAACTGCGCTGCGATGAGCTGGTTGCCGCTCCGCACTGCGAACCGGCAGACCGGGATCGGCGCGTCTGGCACCGCCGCCTGCACCAGGCTGATAGGCGGTGTTGTATTCCGGCCGCGGACCACCAGTCCAAGTCCCAGAGTCGAGCCCTGCCAGAGCGACTGATAGATCTGCGGCCGGACGGGCGCGTCCAGGCCATCTTCCGTGACGTCGTGAACGACGCCGACGATTGTGATCCAGGGAGCCTGCGCGGGGACTCTGCCCGCGCCGCCCGATGAAATCGGAAGCGCCGGCCGACCGGGGTGCCCCCGTCCAGGTAGGTGCATGCGAACGTTTCGTTCACCACCACCGCCCGGTCCGCGTGAGTGTCGTCGGAATCCTGCGCAGTCGCCCGGAGACGAGCTGGACTCCCAGTGCACGGAAGTAACCGGGCGTCACCGATACCGGTGTGGCGGCCGCGAGATCCCGACGGTCCGGCGTCCAGCCCCTCAGAGCGAACGACGCCGTCGCGCTGTCGTTCGTCGCGGGCAGCGCCGTCGTGATGCCTGCCGCATCGCGATATCGCCGGATCGCGTCAGGTGGTCCAGGATGGCTCGCACTGGAACCGACGCGCTTGCCGTGGTCGGCTGCGGGCCCGACGCGGATCGTTCGGCTGCGGCAGCCACAGACGGGTAGTCAGGAGCCTGTCGATTCTGCATGCCGGTGTCCACGGACTCCACGTTCCAGAGGCTGCGGACAGAAGCGCGGCTGCGGACAACAGGATGGAAGGCGATCGACGACCTGGAGAACGACCAGCGCATTGCGGACCCGCGCGCGAACGCTCCTTCGCCGCGAACTGCGTGCCGGCCGCTTTCAATCGATGATGCACGTCCGCGGCGGGCAGATCGCTGCTGCTGGCGCCAGGCCGACGAGGAGCCCGGCGACGAGCGGAGCTCACTGAGTGCGAACAGAAAGACGCGCGATCGATGCCGATGTCGGTCGCGCGCGGCTGGTCACCCGGCATCGAGCCGGTAGCAGGTCCATTCCCCAGAGGTCGCAAGGTAGCCGGCCGCGCCGCCGAGCGGAATGCCGGTGGATCCCGCCTTCGACGAACAGGGCTCGTGATCACGCGCGCCCGTGATGCGCCGAGCGCGCGTTGAATCGCAACCTCACGCCGCGCTCCACGTCGATAATACGAGCAGCAGTGTTCAGATGCTGGCAGACCTCGATGAGGAGGACGCACACGATGGCGGCCATCCAGGAGTTATCAGGCGGGCTGACGTTGGCGACGAGGTCCGCCGCGCGGCGCACTTTCGGCGTCCATCCGAGTCGTGCCGGGTAGTCGTCCGGATGTTCGCTCGGACGAGGCTCTTCGCAAGGCGTTCGAGACGCGCAACAGCCATCCTGGGCCGTCACTCCGGCGCGAGGCGACGCCGATCGCCGACGCGACGAAGCGCGTCTGTAGCCCGGCGGCGGGAAGGGCAACGCCTTCCAGCCCGCCGGCGCCCACACCTCGACGTCGGTTTCGAGCGCGACGCTGGGATGCCGGAACGTCGGCGGCATCACCCCTATGACCTCGTATACGTCCTCGTCGATTCTGGCGTCCGTCCGACGATCTACGGGATCGGCCAGATCCTCGACGCCAGGCCGTCGCTGATGACCGCGACGGTTGCGATGCCTGGGATCCTCGTCCGCGTCGAGAAGGTCCGGCTCGACTGCGCTGCGCTAGCCCGAGGATGTCGAAGTAGTTCGGCCGGTGAGGAGCGCTTCGACGCGTTCCGGACGCTCCGTAGCCGGTCAGATCGCGCTGGTGCCGGACCGTTGATGCTGGCAATCGACTCGAACGACGCCGGCGCGCCGAGTCATCGAGCTCCGGCTGCGACAGCCCGATGTCGCAGCATCGAGCGCCTGGTAGTCGGACGTGACGCGCACCGACGCGGCGGATTCGGGAAGGGCAGCGGCTTCAGCAGCACGCCGTCCACGACGGAGTAGATGGATCGTCGTCGCAGCGACGCCGACGGCCAGCGTGCCCGCGGCGGAAATCGCAAACAGGGGTTCCGGCGCATCCGCCGCAACGCGAGCCGCACGTCTTGCAGCATCTGACACTCCTCCGTCCCGCGTGGCGAGGCGCAGCGGGTATGCCAGCTGCTCCGGTTCGGAAATCGGCCGAATTCGCAGGAACCCCGCGGCGCACCGTCGGATCTGGGACGGTCCTGCCCGGAAGGCGGTCAGCAGGCGTGGAGCCGTTACCGGCTGATCGTGGCCATCCCTCCTTCGGCGTATCGCGTGCCCGCGGCCGCGCCGTGCGGCGCGGCGGCCGAAGCTCCTCGACCTCGTCTGCGCGTCAGCACGATGTCGATTGCGGCGGCGTTCTCCTCGAGACGCGACCGAACCTTGGAGCCGGGATCGGAACGATGTCGGTCGCCTTGCGCGAGACAGCCACGCGAGCGCGAGCTGCGCGGCCGTGCAGTGCTTGCGCGCGCGCGAGTCCTTGCACGCGACGCACGATCGCCAGATTCGCGTAGAAGTTCTCGCCCTGGAAACGGGGATTGCTCGCGCCGCCAATCGCCTTCGGGCAGATCTTCCGGGTGACGCGGAACCGCCCGGTCAGGAATCCCGCGCCCCAGCGGACTGTACGGCATGAAGCCGATGTTCAGTTGCGCGGCAGGTGGCAGCGCAGTCCTTCCTCGGGCTCACGCGACCACAGCGAGTATTCCGTCTGCAGCGCCGTGATGGGATGCACGGCGTGCAGGCGCGTCGAACGGTCGCGGGCGCCGCTTCCGACAACCCGAGGATAGCGGACCTTCCCGGCCTTGACGAGATCGGCCATCGCGCCGACGGTGTCCTCGATCGGCACTTGCGAGATCGACGCGGTGCTGGTAGTAGCACGATCGATCGTGTCAACCTTCAGCCGCTGGAGCGAGGCGTCGCACGCCCGTCGCACGTAATCAGGCGATGCCGTCGATGCCGTGATACGCGACCATCCTCGGTCGCTGACGTTTCCGAACTTCGTCGCGACGATGACCGCGTCGCGGCGGCCTCGGATCGCGCGTCCAACGAGCCGCTCGTTCGTGAAGGGGCCGTAATATGTCCGCGGTGTCGAGGAAGTTGATCCCGAGCTCCAGCGCTCGATGGATCGTGGCGATGGATTCGTGTCTCGTCGCGATCGGCGTAGAAGTCGGACATCCCCATGCAGCCAAGTCCAGGGCCGATACTTCCAGGGCAGATCCGAGCCGTCGAGTTTTCATGAGAGCGATGCCTTTCTGAGCGAATGGAAGCGGTTCTCCACCGCAGCGTGCAGGCCATTCTGAATCTTCGATGAGATGTTCCGTCGAGCCTGGCAACGCGCCAGCGGAACAGCTGTCAAGAATCTGCCCTAGCATAGCGGTGTTCGTGCGACTAACTCGTTCTGCCTGCGTTGCAGTGACACAGGTGAAGCCCGCCTGCTTTAGTGCATGAGCTGGAAGCTGAAAGCTGAGAGCTGAAGGCAGAAAGCCATACTACTTCATGCCCAATTCACACCGAGGCGCTCCGCTCAGCTGTGTCCTGCGAGCGGCTACTTATTACAGTCAGCAATAGAGCGTGTGCGTGAGATTGCTACTCGGCCGCTGACGCCCCGATGCGGAAAACCCACGGAAGAAACCGCAGAAACTTGACGGCCTCACGCTTGCACTGCGATACGGACAACGCACCCGCTGAGGAGAGCTCAGGTGTGCGAACGAAATCTACCAGTGACCGAAAATCGGGAGGGCATGTAGATGAAGAAGAGAGACATTCTGTTCGGATCAGTTCTCGCCGCCGCTCTGGAGTGTCGGCCTTCGCGGCGCAGGCTCCGACGGGCGCGCCTCAGGATCCCGCGGCTCCACCGAGCGGAGTCCGCGGCCGGCTCCGTCCGCTCAGGCTCCGAGCGCCGAAGGACGACAGCAGCAGCAAGAGCGTCACGGTGACGCTGGCTGTCTGCAGGCCGACTCCGCGTCGGCGACCGGCACGAGCGGCGCCGCGGCGCCAGGCGCACCGGCGGTGGCGCACCCGCCGGCGGCGCGGCATCTTCCTCGAAGTCCGAGAGCTTCATCCTGGCGAATGCCAGTGAGGGATCCGGTTTTCGCGAGCAGCGGCGCCGGAGCGGCGTGGAGCGGCTGCAAGCATCGGCGCGGTGCCGCCTCGAAGTCTCTCGGCGCAAGCCGTGTGCACAGACTGACGGGCGGAAGCAAGTCTGACCTGCACCGAGCTTACCGTCAACTGGCAAGGTCGAGATCAAGGGCAGTTGGACAGCGCCGGCGGCGCCATGTCCAGCTCCAGCTCCGGGCCGACGCTGCACGTTGACTCGGTGAAGCAGGTTTCGCCCAGCTGCGCAGTAGTCCGGGGCAGCCGAGCGTGTGGGCGGGGCCGGCCTTGGTGCCGGCTCCCCCACTTTCTAATCGCGCGGGGCCACCCCGCGCGCATTCCGTCTCCGCTTCGCTCGCGTCTGGTTAGCTGCGACAATCTGCTTTCAGCACGGTTCCGTCGCCGTTCCTCGACCCGCTACTTTCCCACCAACACTTCCCGCTCGTTCGCATAGATCGCGGTGACGCGATCGCCAACGATCTCAGCGCCGACGCGCGCCCGCCTTTGAAGAACGTCGACAACATGCCGGTGTCGATCGGAAAGACGCGGTTGTCGAACCGCGGCAGGATGCGGCCTGGCAGGCGAGGCGTGTGCCCGACGACCATGCGCGTGATGCCAAGGCGATTGAACAGCGCCGTCACCTTGAGCGTCGGTTTCCTCGGTGGGCAGCATCGGAGAGACCCCTGAACCACAGAGGACCCGCGTGGCAGCAGCGGTGATTCTCCGATGCCGACCACGCCTTGCAACTGGTCGACATGCTCGCGCGTGACGTGGCCTTCGACAGGACTGTGCGCGGCTCTAGAGCCTCCGAGATGCGCGAGATCGGCCGGCGGCGGCCGCCGACGGTCTCTTTCAGCGTGTAATACGGCGTGATGAGTCCCTCCCGTACGAGCGTACGCGGTCGGCGTCGTCGTATGCCTTGATCGCGCGGGCGGCGTCCCGGTTGACGTCGTCGATGCGCGCCTTGCGCATCAGGGCGCAATCCGGCGTGCATGAACGCCGTGCTGTCGACCTGGACGACGACCTTGTGCGCGCGCAGCCATTTGCCGTATCGACCCTGTGGGCCCATCGCATCGAAGTGCTCGACGTAGCCGGCCGGGTGTGTCGACATCCACGAGTCCCGCGGACCGGGATCGGCAGCGCCAGCCGGCCGCGCTTCGCGATCCTGGCCTGTGCCTCATACGCCTTCTTCCGCCGATCCTCCGGACTTTGAATCCGCAAAGCTGGCGTAGCTGTCCGGCCGAGACGTCGGTCATCTCGCGCAGCATGTTCATCATCTCGTGATTTCCCAGGAGGACTTCGACCCGTCCGCCGGCGCTCTTGGCCTGGTCTTCGAGGCTCATGAGGAGGTCGAGGATCTGCCGAACCGCGCCACCCCGGTCGAGATAGTCGCCGGTCTGGACGAACGTGGCCGTCCCGCCGCTCCATCTCCGATCTGGCGTCGATGAGATTGGCGGCCTGGAAGGATCCCGACGAAGGCATCCCCTGCGCCGTGCACGTCGCCGATCGCGACGGTTCGACTCGGGAGGACTGGCCGAGAGGAGGGCCCGTGCCGTGAGCGTCGGCGTGACCATGAGAATGGTGCAGGCGAGCGCAGTCGGAGGTGCCAAGCGTTGATGAGCCATGGCGCATCATACCGCCGTCCCTGCATTGATGTCCGGCACACGTGATAGCATCACCTGATCCATTTCTCGAAAGGTGTCTTGATGACGCGCGCGCCGGTATCTGCCTGCGCTGCTGCTGCTGTTCGTCGGCAGCGGCTGCGCCGCGCTCGATCTACGAAATCGTCTGGTTCCAGCTGCTGCAGCTCGTGATCGGGTCGTCGGCGGTCTCGCTCGGCGTCCTGCTCGGCACGTTCATGGGCGGCATGTGCCTCGGCAGCCTGCTGCTGCCACGGTTCGTCTCGCACGCAGTCATCATCCGCTGCGGGTCTACGCGCTGGCTCGAGCTCGGCATCGGCGTCGATCGGCATCGTCGTGCTGTTCGGCATGCCGCTGCGTCATCGCGGTCTCTACACCGCGTGGCGCGGGATCGGGCGTCGTCGAGCATCCTGCTCCGCGGCGTCGCCGCCGGCATCTGCCTGCTGCCGCCGACGATGCTGATGGGCGCGACGCTGCCGGCGATGGCGCGCTGGGTCGAGACGACGCCCGATGGCGTGTCGTGGCTCGGGTTCTTCTATGGCGGCAACATCGTGCGGCGCCGTCATCGGCAGCCTCGCTCGCCGGGTTCTACCTGCTGCGCGTGCACGACACGGCCTTCGCGACCTTCGTCGCGGTCGGCCTGAACATGGCTGGTTGCGGCGGTCGCGCTTGCTTCTCGCGCGCGTCACTCCGTACGACGATGGATGCGGGAGCCGGCGCTCGTCCAACCGTTCGAGCGCTCGGGTGCCTGGGCGGTCTACGTCGACGATCGCCCTCTCGGGGATGACCGCGCTGTCGGCGGAAGTGATCTGGACGCGCATGCTGTCGCTCCTCTATCGGCGGCGACTGTCTACACGTTCTCGCTGATCCTCGCGGTGTTCCTGCTCGGCCTCGGGATCGGCAGCAGCATCGGTTCCGCGATGGCGCGCGGCATGGCGCGGCCGCGTCTCGGCGCTCGGCTGGTGTCAGATGCTGCTCTGCGGCGCTATCGCCTGGGCGGCGTAAATGTGCACGCAGTCGCTGCCGTGGTGGCCGATCAATCCGTCGTTGACTTCGAATCCCTGGTTCAACTTCCAGCTCGATCTCGTCCGCGCGTGTGGGCCGTGCTGCCGGCGGCGATCCTGTGGGGCGCCAGCTTTCCGCTGGCGCTCGCGCTCGGTGGCTTCCGACGGTCAGGATCCCGCGCGCCTTGTGGGCGGCGTCTACGCCGCGAACACGGTCGGCGCGATCGTCGGCGCGCTGACGTCGCAGCCTGATCGCTGGTGTCGTGGCTCGGCAGCCAGCGCTCCGCAGCAGATGCTCATCATCGTCTCGGCGCTCTCGGCGCTTCTGGTGCTCGAGGCGCGTGCTACGACTCAGAACGGGCAGCCGCGCATCGGCAGTTCGCCGGCACCATCCTGATCGCTCGCGGCTGCCGTGTGCCGCCCTGCTCGCGCGCAACGTTCCGCCGATTCCTGGCATGCTCGTCGCGTACGGTCGATACGCGGCGACGCGGATCGGCCAGGCCGACATCATCTACTGGGGCGAAGGCTGGAATGCCTCGGTTGCCGTGTCGCGGCTGCCGGGCGGCGTGCTGAACTATCACAACGCCGGCAAGGTGCAGGCGTCGAGCGAGCCGCAGGACATGCGGCTGCAGCGGATGCTCGGCCACATGACGACGCTCGTCCCGACGAACCCGAAGCAGGTGCTCGTCATCGGCTGCGGCGCCGGCGTGACGGCGGGCGCCGTGTCGATCGATCCGACGGTCGAGCGACTGACGATCGCCGAGATCGAGCCGCTCGTGCCGCGCGTCGTCTCCACCTACTTCGCCGAGCACAACTTCAACGTCGTCAGCGAACCCGAAGGTGCACGTGCACCTCGACGACGCGCGGCACTATCTGCTGACGACGCAGCGAGAAGTTCGACGCGATCACGTCGGATCCGCTCGACCCGTGGGTGAAGGGCGCGGCGATGCTCTACACGCGCGAGTTCTTCGAGCTCGGCGAAGTCGCACCTCAATCCGGGCGGCGTCGTGACGCTGTTCGTGCAGCTGTACGAGAGCAACACGGAAGCGGTGAAGAGCGAGATCGCCACCTTCATGGAAGCGTTCCCGAACGGCGTCGTCTGGGGCAACACGCAGGAACGGCGCAGGCTACGACCTCGTGCTGCTCGGGCCAGCTGTCGCCGGACCAGATCAACGTCGACGCGATCGAGCAGCGAGCTGCAGCGGCCCGAGTACGCGCAGGTGCGGCTCAGTCGCTCAGCCAGATCGGCATGAACTCCGCGGTGGATCTGTTCTCGACCTACGCCGGCACGGCGAGCCGAGCTTCAGCCGTGGCTGCAGGACGCGAGCATCAACCGCGATCGCAACCTGCGGCTTCAGTACCTCGCCGGGCTCGGGCTGAACCTGTATCAGAGCGAGTCGATCTACGCCGATATGCTGACCTACGCGAGCGGATATCGAATAATCTGTTCCTGGCGTCCGATGCGACGACGAGCGCTCAAGGCTGGGATTCGGAGGAGCAGGAGGTAGCGCTCGGCTGGAGGCTTCCGAGCGTCACTCCACCGGAGTGTCGACGATCCTGCCATCGAAAGATACACGTGCCGCTGCGCCCTGGCGACGTAGTCGGGGTTGTGGGTCGCGAGGCAGACGGTGGCGCCGTCCGCGTGCAGCTCGCCGAGCATCTGCATCAGCGCGTCGCCCGCTCTTCGAGTCGAGATTGCCGGTCGGCTCGTCTGCGAGCAGGATCGGTGGACGTCCGGCGATCGCGCGCGCGATGGCGACCAGTTGCTGGTGACCGCCTGACAGCTGTCCGGGCCGCTGCTTCGCTCGTCCGGTGAGTCCCGACGCGGTCGAGCGCCGTTCGGACTCGTTCCTTGCGGTCAGCCGGCGCGCGCCCCGCAGCGTGAGCGGAGTACTCGACGTTCTCATCGACGCGTCATGTCGCCGATCAGGTTGAAGCTCTGAAAGACGAGCCCGACATCGATGTTGCGCACGCGGGCGCGCTCGGCCTGCTGCAGCCGATCGACCGCGCGGCCGTTCAGCCAATACCGCCCCGTCGTCGGGGTCTCGAGCAGCACCAAGAATCGCCGAGGAACGTCGATTTGCCGCAACCGGATGGTCCGGAGACTGAGACGTACTCGCCGCGGCCGATGTCGATCGTCGCGTCCCTCAGGGCGTGGGTCTCCTCGTCCGCCTCTCCCCTGAACGTCTTCCCGACGCCCTCCAGGCGAATGAGCGGGAGTGAAGCGTCTACCGCCGTTTCGCGAGATTTGTCAGGCTGCCGTCGCCACCACATGAGTGAGTAGTCTCGCCTGGTCATGCACGTCAGACGATCACAAGGGTCGGTTAGTTGCGTGAATGCGCTCGTTTTAGCTCAACTAGCCCGGGCTTATCGTCGGAGTTCACTGGAGCTGGTGTATTTGCAGCTTTCAGCCATCAGCGATCAGCCAGGCTGACAGCTGAGAGTGAGCCGAGTGATCTGGAGCTGACCTCTGAGCTGAAAGCTGAAAGCTGAAAGCACTGAGAGCTGAGAGCCGGGGTCCGCCACCCAGCGCGGGAGTTTAGCGTAAGCTCCAGCGAGGCGAACCCTCTGTTATGCACACTTCAGGAATCGTCTCTCTTGCAGCTTTTCGTGTCCGTGCTGGCTGCCGGCGTCCCCGACGTCGCCTCTCAGAGATCCGCGATGTCCGCAATCGAACGCGCCATCGTCGAGCACGTCCGGGCGCAGACGACCGAGGCGCCTGGCGTTGCTCGAGCGGGCCGTGAACATCAACAGCGGCACGATGCATCTCGCCGGCGTGCGCGAGGTGGGACGGCTGCTTCGGCGCGGAGCTCGAGTCGCTCGGGTTCAAAACGCGATGGGTGGACGGCGCCGCCTTCAAGCGCGCCGGTCACCTCGTCGCGGAGCATCCAGCGGCCGGTCCGCGCATCCTCCTGATCGGGCACCTCGACACCGTGTTCGAGGCCGGACAGCCCGTTCCAGAAGTTCGAGCGCGTCGGCTCCACGTCGGCAAGAGGTCCGGGGTGCTCGACATGAAAGGCGGCGACGTCATCGCGATTCAGGCGCTACGCGCGCTCAGAGGCGGCAGGCGCGCTCAAGGCGATGAACGTCACGGTCGTGATGACGGGCGACGAGGAATCATCCGGCGATCCGCAGTCCGTCGCGCGCGCGAGGCCCTCGTGGCGGCTGCCAAAGGTAGCTCACGCGGCCATCGGCTTCGAGGATGGTGACGGGCACCCGCAGCACGCCGTCATCGGCCGGCGGGGCACCGCGAGCTGGACGCTGAAGCGTCACCGGCACACCGGCGCACTCCTCTCAGATTTTCCGGGACGACATCGGCTTCGGCGCGGTGTTCGAGGCGGCTCGCGCATACTGAATGCGTTTCGCGAGAAGCTGGCAGGGCAGGAGCATCTCACGTTCAACCCTGCGCTCGTCCCTCGGCGGGACCGCAGATGACGCATGAGGCGCCGCAGTCGCGCGGATCCGCGTTCGGAAAGGAGAACGTCTATCCCGGAGCGGGCGCTCGTCACCGGCGACATTCGCGCGCTCTCGAAGGAGCAGTTCGCCGACGCGCGGAAGGTCATGACGTCAATCAGTGGCGGAATCGCTTGCCGCACACGAAGGCGGAGATACGCCTTCGAGGAAGGCTTTATCCACCCATGGCGCCAACCGACGGCAATCGCCGGCTCCTCGCGCTCTACGATCTAAGCGAGCCGCGACATCGGCGCCGGGCCCGGTCACCGCCGTCAGTCCCGACGGAGGCGGGTGCCGCCGACGTGTCGTTCGTCGCGGGCGAGTGCCGATGATCATCGACGGCATCGGTATGCGCGGCGACGGCGGACACACGGTGAACGAGACCGCCGATATCGGCATGCTGCCGACCCAGATCAGCCGCGCTGCCGTCATCGCTCTATCGATTGAGCGCCGGGTCGAAACCGTCAGATTGTCCGTGGGGGACGGGCCTTCAGGCCGGTCGCCGGCGGGATCTTGACCACCTCGCCCAGGCTACGGTGGTCGCCGTAGCCTTCAGCGAAGGCGGAAGGACCGCCCTGCACGCCAACACGAGTTACATCCTACATCGTTCGTTCCGATCTTGACGGGCGTCAATCCCATGTTCTGCATGATGAACGCGTAGATGTCGGCGGTCGTCTCGAGCTGCTTCGGTCAGGCTGCTCGCGCCGTGACCCGGACTTGGTCTCGATCCGGATCAGGACCGGCGTTGTCCGTTGCTGGCCATCTCCTGAAGCGTCGCGGCGTATTTGAACGAGTGCGCCGGCACCACGCGGTCGTCGTGATCGGCCGGTCGTGATCAGCGTCGCCGGGTATCTGCCGCCCTGCCTTGATGTTGTGCAGCGGCGAGTAGCGCGTAGAGCGCCTTGAACTCCTCGGCGTTGTCGCTCGAGCCGTAGTCGGCGATCCAGTTCCAGCCGATCGTGAACTTGTGGAAGCGGAGCATGTCCATGACGCCGACCTGCGGAATCGCGACGCGCGAACAGGTCCGGGCGCTGATTCATCACCGCGCCGATCAGCAGGCCGCCGTTCGATCCTCCCTGGATCGCCAGCCGCCGGCGTCGACGTGTAGCTTGTTCGCGATCAGCCACTCACGCCGCGGCGATGAAGTCGTCGAACACGTTCTGCTTCTTCAGCTTCATGCCCCGCGTGGTGCCACTTCTCGCCATACTCGCCGCCGCCGCGGAGGTTGGCGTTCGCGTAGACGAAGCCCTGCTCGAGCAGCGCGAGGCGCGCGGCGCTGAACGTCGGCGACTGGACGATGTTGAAACCGCCGTAGGCGTAGAGCAGCGTCGGGTTGCTGCCATCGAGCTTCAGGCCCTTCTTGTGCACGAGGAACATCGGGCACTCGTCGTGCCGTCCTTGCTGGAATAGAAGACCTGCTTCGGTCTCGAACTGCGATCGGGTCGTAGCCCGGCACCTTCGGCTGGCGGAATATCGGTGCTCTTCTTCGTGGCGATGTCGTAGCGGTAGATCGTCGGCGGCGTGTTCAGCGAGTTGAACGTGTAGAACGACGAACGTGCATCGTCCGTGATTGCCGCCGAAGCCGCCGGCGATTGCCGGCCCGGGCAGCTCGACTTCGTTCTCGAGCGTGCCGTCGACGCTGTAGACATAGGCCTTCGTCGAGACGTCCTTGAGATAGGTCGCGAACGATCTTGCCGCCGGCGTGTGCCACGCCCTGCAGCGGCTCCGGCTGTTCCGGCAGGATGGTCTTCCAGTTCGCCTCGTCCGGCTGCTTGCGGATCGACGAGGATGACCCGCTCGTTCGGCGCGTTGTGGTTGGTCTCGACGAGCAGGCTTGTCGCCGATGTTGTCGACGACGTTGAACGACGTCGTCGCCGATCGTCGGGAAGAACCGGTGTGAAGCTCGTCTCGCCGCTTCGACAGATCGCGCGACGAAGAGCGCGTTGCCGTCCTTGCCCTTGCCGCGCTCGCGACATCGTCAGGATGCGCGAAGCCGCTCGTCGTCGGTCGTCTCGACGAATGTGAAAGCGCTGCGGATTGCGCCGCGTCCTGATGATCTGGCGCGTCCTGCGCGCTGCGGCGTGCCGACCTTGTGGAAGTAGACGCTGATGGTCCTCGTTGATCGCGGCCTTCTCACTTCCGCTTTGCCGGGCGCCGGATAGCGGCTGTAGTAGAAACCGTCGGCCTGCCAGCCGACGCTCGAGACCTTGACCCAGTCGAGCGTGTCGGGCAGCGTCTTCCTCGTCGCGAGCTCCATCGACCTTGAATTCCTGCCAGTCGGAGCCGCTCTTCGAAACTCCAGTAGACCGCATACTTCGCGTCCCGGCGACACGCGCGAACGACCGTCAGCCGGGTCGTCCCGCTCCTCCGACCACGTGTTCGGGATCGATCAGGACCTCCGAAGCGCTCCCTGCATGCCCTTTCTGGACGTCAGAGGACGCTCTGCTTCTGCAGCCCCTCGTTCCTCCTGAAGAACGCACGCAGGGCCCTTCCGCGACGGCGCCGTCACCTTCTCGTAGTTGTTGAGGGCGACCACCCGGTCGGTGAGCGGTTTTCTGAAGGGGAATCTTTGTCGAGAGTACCCCGAACGTCAACTTGTTTTCCGCCTTCGAACCCAGGCCCGCGGTGTCGGCGGCGTTGTCGTCCTCCATCCATCTCGGTGCGCGGATCGGCGACAGCGATGCCGTGATAGGTGTCGACCTGGTCGACTTTCCGCGCGCTGCGAATTATCAGAACTGTTGTGCAGAGCGTGGCCGCCGACGCGGCGAAGGCGACGATTGATGTCGTGACGAGTCTGATCATGCGGTTGGGCATAGGTGCTCCGGAACGGACGGGATCTATCCCGCCCCACGTGCCTACCTCAAGGTGAATCCGAGCATCGAGGTGGTCATGTGGGGTTTCCGAGACCCGGGTGTGCCGACAGCTTAGCCGTCGTCCGAGGCGCGGACGCGCATGCTCGGTCGCGCATCGACACGCGGATGCTGTGGAACTTGCCGTCGGCGCTCTTCGGTGAGGAATAGCCCAGGACGTGCTCGATTGTTCAGCTCCTCTGGCGATGTGCGCCGTCGCGGCCAGAAGGCCGTCCGCGTCGTGCACCACTTCCGTCCGGCCCCCGCTCTGACCAGTGATTTCGCTCAGGGCGGACGGGTTGACGCGCGCGTTGATTGGATAGCCGCCGGGAGAATCGATCGCGATCGCGTACACGAACGCGTCGCTGCGGAGGAGCGCCGCGCGCACGTCGCGAAGGTTCGCATCGCTCGCCGTGTCGGCGCCATCGGAGATGATGAGCAGTGCGGCGCGCTGCCGGTTCCGGCGACTGATCTCGCGGCATCGCGCTGATCACGGCGTCGTAGATTGCGAGTGCCGCCCGAAGGCCGGAGCGAGTTCAGCGCGTCGCTGATCACCGACGGCCGGCGTCGCGGTCCAGGGCGTCAACGTTCGCGGCGCATGGTTGAACGCGGTGAGCGAAGAACTCGTCCGCGGGGTTCAGAAGGTGAAGAGGAAGCGCTCGACGGCGGTGCGCGCGTCTACGATCCGCTGACCGAACATGCTGTCGCTCACATCGAGCAGGACGCCCAGGCCTACGGGCACGCGCTCGTTGGTGAAGACCGAGATCTGCTGCTCGGCGCCGTCTTCCCAGATCCCGAACGCCTCGCGCGGAGAGTCCGGTGACCAGATGCGCCCTTCCGCGTCGAGGACCGTCGCCGTGACCATGACGATGTCGACTCCGGACTCCAGCGCCGCCGCGGATCTCGGACGATTTGCGACTCCGCCCTGACACGACCAGGAAGGCGGCCACTGGCAGTCAGGGCCGAGCATGCAGCAGCGTCTGCCGCCGGGATCATCAGTCCTATCGTAGCGGCCGGTGCCTGCCGTGTGTAAAGTGACTTTCCGGCGGCACTGCCAGGATCCGTCAGCGCGGTTGCAAATCAGTAACCGCACACGCTTCCGAGATCGCGCGGTTTTCGCCTGTTTTTGGCTGTCCCGCCAATTGCAGTCCCGAAAGCGCATACGGCGACTCCGGTCCATTCGTCCTCCTTTGCTGATGCGGCGGCGTGCGGCGGCAGTTCACCGACGACACCTTCTTCACCCGAGATCGACGTCCCAGAACGTCAAGGGTCAGACGGTCGACACGCCATCACCGGCGCGCCGGCCGGCGACCTCGACGGTCTCTGTCGGCAGCTACCGCGTCGGTCACGACCGACGCGAACGGAATGTTCATATTCGACGGTGCTCATTCCGGCACGTTTCCGGCGACGCTTCGCGGCTCCTCGATCGTCGAGCGCGAGACGAGCATCAGCGCGTCGTCCGACGTGACGCGAATGTCCGTCATCCCCGCGAGCTTCGACCCTCGCGGCGTTCGATGAGATGTTCAGGTTCGAGAATGCCCGCCTTCAACGATGGACGATCGCGACCTGCTCTCGGTCGTGGTCGCCTCGACAATGGCGTTGACCGCGGCGTCTGCCGAGACGTTCCAGGCCTCTGCCGGAGCAGATGACCGAAGACGAGGTTCTCGCAGATGGTCGCGCACATGACCGAGGAGCTCTCGATGCTGACCGGCAACAACTACTACGAGCTTCCAGTCGGTGGAAATCGAGCGGCCGGCCGCGGGCGACCGGGTCACGGCGACGCGCACAGGAAAAATCGTCGTCGGCCGCTACACGGGGATTGTCACGCTGGCCAACACCGATTGGTTACGGCCGCTGGTCCACGCTCAACGACGGCACCGTCGTCGGCGGCGCCGATGTTCCTGGATCGTGATTTCGACAAGAACGACAGCCGGCCGCCGGCTGCTCCGGATTCATGAGCTCGGTCACGCGCTGGGATATCAGCACGTGAAGTCACGGACGTCCATCATGAACCCGGCGATTGGTCCGGATGCCACCGACTTCGACCGCGCCGGCGCGATCGTCGCCTTCCAGCGTCAGCCGGGAACCGTTCGCCCGATGTCGATCCGGCCGGTGGGTTCAGGCTGTCGAGCACCGCCGAAGGCGGGCGATTGGTCCGAGCCGACCGTGTGTCGGTAAGGGGCCACAGTCCTGATCAAGCGCCGTCTCGCGAGCCATCGCCTGACGAACACCGATGCGGCCACGATCATCGTGACTGGCCAGCATAGCACTCGCCAGCATTCCCATGGCTCGCGGCCGCGCCGACGTTTGCGGCTTGCGAGCATCGCAGTCCGAGGTCGAGAACGGATTGTCGCTCACGAGGTAGGTCCAGGTGGACGACGATCCGGCCGGGCCGACCGCCGACAGATCGATGGCCGCATCGACCAGCCGCAGGCGCTCGAACCGCTCCGCCGTCTGTTCGCGCACGTCAGCCATCAGAGTCCCGAAGCCCTCGACAATCTGCCGGTGGAATTCCATCACCGGCTCGCGCCCGCCTGTAGCGCTGAAGGTGGATGCCTTCCCGGACGTCTTCGATCAGGGCAAGGTGATCGGCCCAGCGGTCATCGAGCACGCGGACGACAATAGCCTGCTCGGCGTGGCGCACGGCGTCGGCGCCCGCCGCCTTGCGAGCATTGCGTAGTGGTCGGCACGGCTCTCCACGCAGATTCCGGGATCCGCTTCATCCGCCACAAGCGACCGCCGCCAGTCGTAGACGATGCGTCGTTGCTCTTCGACGAGCGCGGATGCATTTCCACAGTGTTCGACGAATCTCGAAATTCTGACCCTCCACGATTCGCTGGCGCGCGCAATCTCGCGTGACACGATGGGATCCTCGACGGAGCCCGACTGCGGCGTCGGTCTGTGGTCGCGCGGGGATCAGCGACATGACGCCATAACGCTGGATCAAGTCATCTTCGAGGCAGATGAAGAAGCGGGAGGATCCTCGGATCGCCCCTGCCGCCCAGCGCGCCTCCGGAGCTGATCGTCCGATTCGCCGACTCTCGTGGCGATTGGTGCCCAGAACGAACAGGCCGCCGAGCGCCGCCACTTTGTCCCGTTCTTCGATGTCCCCGCCGCCCAGGACGATGTCGGTGCCCCGGCCCGCCATGTTCGTCGAGATGGTGACGGCTCCCAGGCTGACCGGCGCGGGCGATGATGCTCGCTTCGAGCGCGTCCTGCTTCGCGTTCAAAACCTCACACGGGATCGCGCGGGCTGCCAGCGCCGAGCCGAGCTCCTCGGATTCGCGGACGGTGGTCGTGCCGACGAGAACCGGTCTGCCCGTGCGATGGACGCGCGCGAGACTTCGCTGACGATCGCGGCGTGCTTGGCACTGGCGGGTGACGAACACCAGATCCGGCTCGTCGACGCGGCGGCACGGCCGATGCGGAGGAAGACAGTCGTTTCGAGTCCGAAGAACGCGGCAAACTCGGCGGCCGCAGCTTCGGCCGTCGCGGTCATGCCGGAGAGGCGCGAGTAGAGCCGCACGAAGTGCTGCATCGGGATCGCGCCGAGCACGCGGCCCTCGGCGCGCACCGACAACAGCTTCCTTGGCCTCGACCGCCGGTTGAATGCCGTGGGGCCATCGCCTGTTCTCGGCGACCCTTCCGTCCACTCGTCGACGATTTCGATCCGTCCGTCGCGCACGACATAGTCCCGATCGCGGCGGAGGAGCACCTCGGCGTGCAGGGCGACGTGGACGGCGCTGAGCAGCAGGTGATTCGCCGGATCGTCGAGAGCGACGCCGAGGAGCGCACCGGCGTGGGCGAAGCCAGGCTCGGTCATGACTACGGTGCGGGCATACTCGTTCGGAGGTGTAGTCGACGCCGCACCTCAGCGTGCGCGCGACCGAGGCGAGGCGCGAGGCGTCCAGGCCGAGAGGCGGTGCGTCGCCGGCAATGACCAGCGGAACACGCGCTTCGTCGATCAGGATGCAGTCGGCCTCGTCCACGATCGCGGCGTGATGGCCTGCGGTGCACTCACGTCGGCAGGATCGAGAGCCGTGTGATCGCGCAGGTAGTCGAAGCCGGCCTCTTTCGCCGTCACGTAGGTGACGTCGGCACCGTATGCCCGGCGCCGGGCTTGCTGCGCGGCATGCCTTCAATCACCGCGGCGCTCTCGAGGCCGAAGGCCCGGTAGAGCGGCCCCATCCACGCCGCATCGCGCGCGGCGAGATAGTCGTTCGCCGTGAAGATGTGTGCGCCCTGCGCTCGTCAGGGCCTGGAGGATTGCCGGCGCCACCGCGGCGAGCGTCTTGCCCTCGCCTGTGGCGAAGCTGCACGAGGCGGCCCTGGCCAGCGCCACGCCAGCGGCCATCTGGACGTCGAACGGCCGCAGGCCGAGAGTGTGCTGCGAGATCTCGCGCGCGACGGCGAAGACGGATGGCAGGAGCCCGTCGAGCGGTTCGTGTTCGGCCCGCGCTCGAAGGTCCCGGGCCCGCTCGATCAGGGCCGGCAGGGGCAGGCCGGTGAGGTCTATGGCGGATACGTCTGCGATCGCCGCGAAATAGGGTCGAACGTCGCGCCTCGACGGCATCGCCTGCCGCACGACGGTAGCGCTCGCGCCATTCGTCGGCGCGCGACCAGTGAGCCGCGTCGGTCATCCGGTGCGGCAGTGTACGCCCTCGGGAGGTGCCAGCTCTCAGCTCTCTGGCTCAGCTAAGCCAGCAGCTCACTCGTTAGCTGATGGCTGATCAAGCTTGATCGCTTAGTCGTTGATGGCCTGAGAGCTGGTAGCAGCTCAATGGAATTCACACCCGACTCGAGTGAATTCCAGTCCTACGTGACCGTCTGGCCAGGCGGTGGGGATCGGCGGCTGTTCGACGAGGACCGCCGTGCAGATCGAGGTGGAGCGGCGGCGGCTCCAGCTCGATGAGGTACTCGAACTGCTTCGCGGAAGTCCACGAAGCGACAGGCCCGCCGTCGCCGGCGAACTTCGCGAGCTCGTTGCGGATCCTCGAAGTCGTCGCGGCGCAGCCGGATCATGTAGCGCCGCGCGATCGCGTAGCGCGTGGAGTTGATGTCGACGAGGCGCACGCGCGTCCGGCCGCGTCTGACTGTCGATCATCTCGCTGAACGGAATCGGCACGAAATGGCCGCCCTGCATCGAGATCATCGCGGCGTTGCCGCCGTCGAAGCAGGTGCTTGGCGGCGCAGTAGCCGAGGTCGCGCGTGTACTCCATGATCCATCGGCACCGGATCGGCGCAGCGCAGCTCGTAGCCGATGTTCTTCGCCGCAATCGTCGTCTTGACCCCGAAGTCGTGCAGCCGAGGCTGCACTCCGGCCTTCAGGATCTCGCCGATGTTCACTTCGGCGAGTCGCACGTGGCCGTGCGCGTCGCGCTCGACGTCGTGCGAGTTGTGCGCGAGATCCTCCGGGTCCAGATCGAGCACGACGCCCTTCGGCGATGACGGCGACGCCGTCGCGGCGGCCATCGCTCAGACGCTTGAGGATCGCGCCGACGAGCGTGTCGACGATGGTCTTGACCTTGATCGGCCGCCCGGCGAATTCCTCCGGGATGAGCGTCAGCGTCGCGCCCGGCCGCCTTGCCCATGCCAAGCGCGAGGTGGCCGGCCTTGCGGCCCATCGCGATCACGAAGTGACCAGCGCGTCGTGGTCTTCGCGTCGACCATCAGGTTCTTGATGATCTCGACGCCGTAGTGCGCGCGCGGTCTGGAAGCCGAACGTGTCGACGTCCGGACGGCAGGTCGAGGTCGTTGTCGATCGTCTTCGGCACGTGGACGACCCGGATGCGGCCGCCGGCCTTCTCTTCGAGCTTCATCGCCGAGAACGCGGTGTCGTCGCCGCCGATCGTGATCAGCATCGAGCACGTTCGACCGGAGCAGCGAGATGACGGCGCTCTCGAGCAGCTTCGGGATCCTGCGTGGGGTTGGCGCGCGCGATGCCGATGTGCGAGCCGCCGCGGAAGTGGATGCGGCTGACCTGTTCGATCGTCGAGCGGGAGGATCTTGTCGACGTTGCCCTTCATGATCCACTCGAAGCCGTCCCGGATGCCCGACGACTTCGACGCCTTCCAGGCGTGCCGCGGATGCGTCGCCGCGCTGATCACGCTGTTGATGCCGGGAGCCGGGTCCGCCGCCGACGAGAATTGCGAGCCTTTGAGTCACGCCACAATGGTAGCGCAACCGGAAAGGTGGAGGTCACGGGCGGAGCCGGCTGCCACCGTTCGCCGACTGTGGCAGAATGGCCGGCATGCTGCTGCTCCTCGCGCTCACGCTCCTGGGATCTCAAGCGCAAACGCCTCCCGCGCCGGCCGATGTGCCTCCCATCCGCAGCTTCATGCGGGTGACGACCGGAGTTCTGCACCGGTGGTCCAGCCGCGGCTCGGAGCACTTCGCACAGCTGAAAGCGGAAGGCGTTCGCGCCGTCCTCAACCTGCGGACGCCGGGTGAGCATCGCGCGGCCGAGGAGCAGGACGCCGTTCAGAAGGCCGGCCTGAAGTAAGCTCAATATTCCCGTCGAGTACCAGCATCCTGTTCCGGAACAGGTCGACGAGTTTCCGAAGCATCACCGGACGATCCGGCAGAATCCGGCCGATGTTCATCCACTGCGCGGCCGCGATCCGCGTCGGCGCGTTCTGGATGATCCGGCGCGTCCTCCGCGACGGCTTCACGCAGGAGGCGGCGTTGGAAGAAGCGCGAAAGGTCGGGCTCGTGCCCACGCCTCATCTCGAGGAATTCGCACGCACCTATATCGAGGCGCTACAAGCCAAGGCACCTGGTGATCCTCTCCTTCCGACAGCCTCGATAAGAGCTACGGCCAGACCGTCGCGCTGCGCGGCGTGACGTTCGACGTCCCGGCAGGCGAGATCTTCGGGTTGCTCGGCCTCGAACCGGCGCCGGCAAGAGCACGCTCATCCGCGTACTCATGGACATCATCCGTCCCGATGCGGGGACGGCTTTCGCGTCTTCCGAGGAGCCAAGGCGTCGCGAGCACCTCGACCGGCTTGGCTATCTGCCGGAGGAGCGCGGGCTCTACACCAAGCTGCGCGTGATCGATGTGCTCACGTACTTCGGCGCGCCTCAAGGGCGCTCGCGCGAACCGACGCTCGCCGGCGGGCGCTCGAGTGGCCTGGAGCGCGTCGAACTGCCGCACGTCTCAACCTGGAAGGTCGATCGCTTGAGCAAGGGCATGTCCCAGAAGGTGCAGATAGCCGGCGCCCTGCTCTCCGACCCTGAGCTCTGCGTATCTGACGAGCTCGACGACCGGTCTGGATCCGGTGAATGTTCGCCTCGTACAGGACCTGCTGGTGGAACGCCGCCGGAACGGCCGCAGCGACGATCCTCTCGACGCACCATATGAATCAGGTCGAGGCGCTCTGCGATCGCGTGGCGCTCATCAACAAGGGGCAGCTGATGGTTATGCGGCGCCGTCGACGAGGTCCGGCGGCGATACTCGCTGCCCGAGGTCCGGATCCACGCCCGCGACCCGCTGCCCGCACGTGCCTCACGCCGCCTCGATCGATGCGCGAGTCGGACACGGTCTCGCGCGTCATGCTGGCCGAACGGCGCCGAGCCGTCGGCGCTGCTGGCCCGCGCTCGTCGCCGCCGGCGCGCGCATCGACCGCTTCGAGCCGACGCTGCGCGCCGATGGAATGACATTTTCCTGCACGTCGTCCGGGAGGGCCGCGCACGATCCGCTGGGACAAGGTCCGGACCGTCGCGATCTTCGAGCTCACGTCGGCGATCCAGCGCACCGGTTTCTCGTCGCCTGACGTTCGGGATGCCGCTCTTCATGGCGGCGTATGGCGCGATTGTCGCGGTCCCCGCGTACTACGCCGGCAAACGGGATCGCGCGCGTCCAGTCGGTCTTCGGCGTCGTGGACCGGCCCACAGCCTCCTGCACCTGCACGCCGACACGAGCCCGCCGAAGGAGCGAGATCGACAGCGACGCGAAGCGCCTGCTGGAGCGGACGGGACAGTCCGGCGCGGTCGACCGGATGCTGCCGCGATCGAGCTTCGTGTTCCCGCCCGTTTGCCGGCGAGGCCGGGCGCGCGCGATCGCTCGCCAGGCGCGACCTTCGCGGCTACTTCGTCCTCACCGACGACTACCTGCAGACGGGCATCGTCGAGGCCTATGCCCCACCGACGGTTTCAACGTGTCGCGGTCGGACGCGCGAAACGCCTTCGCGGCGTGCTGGTCCGCCAGGAGTTGCTCCGGGGACGGGTCGCTCCCGGAATAGCCGCCCGGGTGACCACGCCGCTGCCGGACGTCGCGTCGCTTTGCGGTGACAAGCCGCAACGGAGAGCTGAAGGACGGCGGGGAGGCCGCCTCGGTGGTCCGCTTCGCGCCTGCCGCTGGCGTTCACGGTGCTGTTCCTGATGTCCGTCCTGATGACGTCCGGCTACCTGCTGCAGGGCACGGCGACCGAGAAAGGGAGAACAAGGTCGTGGAAGTGCTGCTGGCGCGTCAGCCAATCCCGACAGATCCTCGCACGGCAAGCTCGCGGGCCTCCTGCGCGACCGGCCTCGTGCAGGTCGGCGTCTGGATCTCGATGCTGTTCCTCACCGGCTTCGGCGCAGTGCCGTTCCTGTTCGCCGCGCACGTGGACCTCCCGTGGCGGGCCCCGCTTGTCGCGCTGCCGGGTTTCATCGTGGCCTCGTTCTTCGGCAGCCTGATGCTGGGGTCCGGGTCGATCGGGTCGAACATGCGCGAGACGCGCAGCAGCTGCGTCGATGGTGTGGTCGCTTGACGGCCGCGCTGCCGCTGATGCTCCTGGTGCGTGGCGTGCTGATCACGGCGAACCCACGACGGCCTCCGTCGCCGCCGCATTGTCTACGCGTGGCCGCCGCTCAGCGGCCAGTAGTCCGGCATGGTCGATGCGCGCCAGCATGGACGCCGAGCTTCCTCTTGCTGGCGGGAGATGGTCGGTCCGCTGCTCGTCGCTCTGCGCGACTGCCGGATCGCGGATTCTGCATCGGCGCTCGGGCTCTTCAGGGTCGGGCTCCTGAGCCCGGGGCGGCGCGGAGTCTGCCAGGCGGAGGTTATGCGGCGAGACGCGAGGCTGGCGGATCGGTGAAACGTGACGCTCGGGGCTCGGCGCTCGGCGCTCGAAACCTCAGAGCCTCGCGCCGGCGCTTCTCCCGCTCGCGCTCGCAGCCGTCCACGCCTCGTCGGATGCGGGCCCGGGACACGAAAGGCCCTCGATCCGGATCGTCGCAGGCTCGTCGAACGCCGAACGCCGGACCAGCGTCCCTGTTTCATCAGGGCGCATGCCGTGGTGATGCGCGCACTGCCCGCATCGAGCGCGCGAGGCCAATCAGCGTTGACTCGTCCCACGCGCGGCCGAGAGAATGCTGCGTGCCACAGCCGGGAGTGTTCCTCGCGGTAGCCCATCGGAACCGTGATGGCAGGGAAACCCGGTCGTTGGTGAGAAGAACTGGCCGTTGTCGCCGTGGGAGTGTTGAGATCTCCGATGAGCCGCGGAGGGTTGCTCAGGTCGGATAGACGAAGGCATCTGAGCTTCTCAGCTCCATCGTCTTCAATACGGCGGCGCGCACCTGCTGCGCGATAGACCGCTTCGGCCTTGCGCGGCTGGCCGTGTCGGGGACGCGTTCTCGGATCCGTCCTGCGCCTGCTGCCGGGCGAGCTGCTCGAGGGTGGAAGCGACGTCTCGACTTGATGATCTCCTCCAGGCTGTTGGACCGGCACGCGGTCACCCTGTGCCGCCAGGGCACGCGGTTGATGTCGACGCCCAAACCACCGCACGTTCGCGCCCTGCATGGCACGGCTGGATCGAGTCGACGCCTGCTGGGTCCACCGATCGATAGCGCCGGCGCGCTTCATCGTCCTCCGAGCGCCGCCGTGAACACCTTGACGATCTCGGATCGGTCGGTGTCGCGCTCGTATGCCTGACGCAGGACGCCAACCCGGGCGCCTTTGAGAGCGCCGTCTTTGTTCAGCGCGCGCGTCGGTACAGCCGGCGGTTCCGGTCGGGCGCCCACCGGGGCTGAAGTCTCGGGCGATCGGCGAGTCGGTCGACAGTCACGGGATCGGCTGGGTCAGGTCCGGCGATCAGCACCGAATACAGCGACAGCGTCTCGACCGTGCGGGTAATCGGTCCCGGCGATGTCGGCGCAGCAAGTTGAGGCGAGGCGACCCCGCTCCGCGCTGGTCAGCCCCATCGTCGAGCCGGATGCCGACCAGCGCCTGGTGCGATGACGGGCCGCGGATCGAATTGCCGGTCGCTGCCGAGGCCGACCAAGCCGAAGTTCGCGGCGATCGCCGCCGCCGTGCCGCCGCTCGAATCCCGCCGTGACCCGATCAGGCGCGTACGGGGTTCCGCGTGTAGCCCGGTGCAAGGATCGAGCTGACGGTCTCATGCAGGGCGTGAGCGCGAACTCCGCCATGTTCGACTTGGCAGAACGATGCGCCGGCGTCCATGATCCGTCACCTGGCGAGAGAAGCGTCCGGTTCGATGACGAACCCTTCCGACGGGCGAGCGACGAGCCGTCAGCGCTCTGCAAGCCAATCGGTCTCGAAGCTGTCTTTGACGATCGCGGGCACGCAGTGGAGGAGCCCGGCTGCGGCCTCGTCGCATTGAAGCGCGCGATCCAGGATTCGTCGGCTCTTCCGGCCAGCGCGATCTGGGTTGAGCAAGAGCTGGGATCAGTGACAGATCGGCGTTGATCGCCGGACCCGGCGCTTGTCGTAGGCCTCGATCCGCCGGAGGTGACGTACTGCTACAGTCGAGTGCGGCAGGTCAGCCGCCCGCGCTGCGGATCGCGGCATTACCTGGGCTGATGGTCGATTTCGTCCATCTGGGGGTGAACGGCACGCCGGGGCCGCGCCTGCCTGATTGCCCCGGTCCGAGGCGCCGGTCGAGATGCCGACCGGCCCTGACCGGGCGACAGCCGACGGGCAGACAGCGCAGCGCACACGTGGCGGCCGTCAGTCGTCGCACGTCTCACTTCTTCAGCTCGCGTAGATCTTGGGGACGTTGTCTTTCACGCCGTTCATGTTGTAGTCCATGCGAACTTGATCCGGCATCTGCGAACTCGCCGGCGACGGCGTCGTCCACCGCTCTTGCCGGCTGCGCTCGAGGGCGGCTTTCGTCGCGTCAGGAAAGCGCGGTTGAACGCCATATTCGGCCAGCGCGCTCCCACGGCATCATGCAGGTCGTGGCCTGTGATGACCTGATCCACGCCGGTGATGCCGTGCGACGCTTTCTTCGGTTTCCGGATACGCCACTCCACTCCCTCCGATGTTGACGTCGATGAGAGGTGTCGCTTTGCGTGCGAACAGGTCGCCCGCGTGTGCGACGCGAAGCGTCGGAGAAGACGACGATGCTGTCGCCGTTGGTGTGACCGGCGCCGAAGTAGCAGGTCGATCTGATCCGTTACCCGAGAACAGCGTGAAGGCTTGTCCTTGTAGGTCGTCAGATCCGGGAGGACTTGCGCCTTCGTCGCCCTTGAAGGCGTCCATCTTCTCCATGTTGGTCTTGCGTGTTCTCCTGGGCGACGACTTCGACTGACGCCGGGAAGAACTCGTTGCTGCCGGTGTGATCGCCGTGCGTGTGCGTGTTGATGATCGTCGTCACGCGGCTTGTCCGTGACGGTGCGGACCTGGTCCATGATCCGCTGGCCCCAGTTGGCCAGCTTCGTGTCGACGAGACGACGCCCGTGCGCCGTGACGAATACCGCGGTGTTGCCGGCGCCGCCCTTGATCACGAACAGGTTGTCGTCGTAGTTTTTTCAGTGGTCAGCGGTGGCGCTGGCGGCGGCGGCGTTCCCTGAGCAGGTGTGTGGCCTGCTTTGCCGCCATCCCGATAGTGCGCCCACGACGATCAGCACTCCAAGCAGAACCGCACGTCTCATCTGCTCCTCCTCCTGAATCAGCTTCCCGCTTCCCCTGCCCGCTTCCCGCTGACCCGACTGCCGCTTCCCGATGCCCGCTGCCGCTCCGTGTCCCGGCTTTCCCTGTCCATTCCCCCTTTCGACGCCCGCCCAACCTCCAGATTCCTCCCGGGCATGCGGCGCGGAAGCGGGAAGCTGATCTTGCCTACATCACCCTCTCCGCACGAACCAGAACGCGCCCGCCAGCAGCACGCAGACTCGAGCCGGCGGTCGCGACGCGCCGCCAGCACCGCATTGTGGCCGCCGAAGGCGCTCACGCAACGCTGCGGAAACTGCGACGACAATCGCAGCCTGACCGATCTCGACTCCGAGATTGAACGAGAACAGCGAGAGCCCGAGCGCCCGCGGCGGCAGTCCTGTCTCCCGCAGCACGCTCGCGAACCCGAAGCCGTGCACGAGACCGAAGAAGAGCGCCACCCACGGTCTGACGTCCCACTGCTGACCGACGAGCAGGTTGTCCGCCCCGCACGTAGACGATGCTGAGCGCGATGGCCGGCTTCGATCAACCGCGCCGACGGCTCGACAATCTGCAGCGTCGCCAGCGCCAGCGTCAGCGCTGTGCACCCGAGCGTAAAGGCTGTAACGATCGCCAGGCAGGCGCCGCACCGAGCCTCCTGAGGAGCAGCAGGCCGACGATGAAAAGGATGTGATCGGGACCGATGGCGATGTGATGGATACCTGATGCCGCGAAGGCCGTGAACGACGCGCCCAGAGTCCTGCCCGTGCCGGTGTAGCGCACGAGCGACGATCGATCGCGATTGAGCACCTCCTGACGGACGAGCGACGGCCCTGGCACACGTTCGAGGAAGGTCTGGTGGTTCGGATCGTAGGGAAAGATTCCGCCTTGACGTCGATCCGTCCGGGAACGATCTGGGCCTCCGCCATGCGACCTCGATCGAGCTCTGGTCGGGCGAGCGCCCGAACGCCAGTCGCCTGCCAGCCGGCGATGCGGCCCGTCGGTCGTCAGCGTGAACCGTGCGCGAAATCAACCGCGCGATACGCGTCGCCATGCGCGCCGCAACTCCGGCATCCGCTGCCAGAGCATCAGCGGAGGGAAGGCCGAGATCGTGTGCGACGTCCAGGATCGTGGAGCACGATGCGGCCGTGCATCGGTCCAGTCTCCGATCCGAACGTCGATGTAGCTGAAGGGCGCCGGATGAGCGTCGGCGATCCGCGGCGGGCGCCAGCAGCACGAGGATCGGCAAGACCGAGGCCGAAGGCGGCGCCCGGGGCGCCTCGACCGGCATGCGGTCCTGAGGTCGCACGCCGGGATCTTGACAGCGGCGGCCCGGTGACGCCGCAAGGCCCAACCTCGGCGCGGGCTCGAATGGTCTTTGACGCCGCAGCCGAGCGGCTTCGCCACACTCGCAGGTTGTCCGTCGCGCCGGGTCGCGCTGTCGGCGGTCCGCTCTGCACTCCGCGGGTATGCGGGCAGCAGAAGTCGATCGGCGTTTGACGGTCCTTCCTGGCCGATGAAAAGTTTACGGTGCAAAGCAGCTGCGCGGACTCGTTTCGCGGCGTTCGGGAATACGATCACGATCGCGCGAGGAGATCCGAGGATCAATACGGTTTCAGACCGGTGCCCGGTGTGAAGAGCGTCGCGGAGCAGCTCGCGCACATCGCGGTGGCGACTCGGATGGCAGATCGAGCTGCACACCGCAGAAGGTCGGTCACATCGACTTCGCGATGTTCGCGGGCGTCGCTCGCGCGCGGCTGCGGAGGGTGCAGGCGCTGGCGTCCAAGGTCAGCCATCGTTGCCGCCTTCGGGAGCGCGGAGCGCAGTTCGCGTCGTTTCTGGAAGGGCTGGGGAAGCACAGCTCGAGCAGAAGGTTACCTTCCCGCCGCCAGGTGCAGCCGTCCGAAGAGCGGTCCGCTTCGAGATGCTCGCTTTCGGCCGAAGGAGCACGAGATGCACCATCGCGCGCAGCTGATGGTATGCGAGCGATGCTCGGAATCTGTCCCGCATCTGACCCGCCGGCGGGCCGCCATGGCCGACGCTGCGGCTGGGGCCGCGGCGCCTGCTCGTAGCTGATCAGTATCACGAGATCATCCGGTGCCGGCCTGCTTCAGCCATGCGAGCTCCCGTGCCGGCGTGAGCACTGCGGTGCCCGGGCGTGACCTCGAAGCTCTTGTCGTCGATCGTCATCACGCCGCGGCCGCTCAGCACGTAGTAGATCTCGTCCTCCTTCTGCTCGTGGTAGCCGATGCCCGATCCGGGCTTGAACGCCCGCTTGCGGAAGACCAGCTCAGAGTTCGGCGTCTTGGCGAAGAACGAGTAGCCGACCGTCTCGCCGCCGCCGTTGTGCGTGCCGGGCTCCGGTCTTCGCAACTTCCGAGTCGCGCTCGAGCACGTAGCCGCCTTTGGCGGCCGGTTGAGCGGCATGAGAGATGGCCGCACGAAATGCGCGATCTCCGAGGCCGGGGTGAGACCAGTGCGGGGAGACGATACAGCCATGGCACCCTCCAAAACCTTGCGAGCAACAGAACGAAGTTCCGCGACAGCAATAACAGGAGGTCAGGAGCTCAGACTGGCGTTCGCCTAGACGGACCCCGATCCTGAACGCCTGATCGCTGTTCGAGTTTCTCCAGCTGCAGTCGTACCGGCTGCCGCGTCTTTCGCCGACTTGTAAATCAGCCCCGCACGAGCGCGACGCTGCGTGCGCGCCTTCGCGGCCGTCGCAAATGGGCGTGCCGCCGGTTTCGATGGCCTTGACGAAATCGCGGATGATGCGCTGATGCCCGCGAGTGTCCGACACGGTCGGTGACGAGGCGCTGGCGTTGGCGTCGCCCTCCGACGTCGACACCACGTCCCGGCCCGCCCGACCAGCATGTCGGATCGGATGATCCGATCGTGCTCGATGACGATCGTGCCTTCCGTGCCGGTCAGCTCGACGCGCCTCGGGTAACCGGGGTACACCGAGGTCGTCGCTTCGAGCGGTAGCCGGCCGCGCCACTCGCGAACTCGAGCACTGCGACCGCCGTAGCTCCTCGACCTCAATCGAATGAAGACGTGTGGACGTCTGCGCGTAGCCACGCCTGGCGACAGGTCCGAAAATCCACAACAGCAGATCGACCGTGTGGATCGCCTGGTTCATCACGGCGCCGCCGCCATCGAGTGCCGCGATTCCGCGCCAGCGTGAGCCGCTGCAGTACATCCGGGTGGGCGATACCACTTCACATGCCCCGACGCGAGCACCGGCTTGCCGAGGCGGCCGGCATCGACGAACGCCTTCGTCGCATTGATGTCCGGGTGCAGTCGATCCTGAAAGCAGACCCCGAGCTTGACGCCGGCGCGGTCCACTTCTTCGAGCATCGCATCGACGCGAGCGGTCGTGACGTCGATCGGTTTCTCGACGAGCACGTGCAGCCCTTGCGTGCCGCAGCGATGCCCTGTTCCGCGTGGCATGCCCGAGGGCTGCCGATGATCTGAGATCCAGGCCGTGCGCCAGGAGCCGCCCGAAGTCGTCGGCTGGGAGGTCGCGCCGACTTTGCCCGCGAGCGGCGGCCGACCGTGCGGCGTTCGCCCCGAAGACGGCGTCGACCCGAAATCAGGCGCCATCGATTGGCTTGTGCGGCGCGCGCGTGGGTGTCACTGATGTTTCCGCCGCCGATGATTCCGACTCGCATTCAGTTACCCCGGGGCCTCGCCGCCGCCGGACCCACCATCCGCAGCGCGCAAAAGACGCGGGGGCCCCATGCCCTCGCTCGCGAGGCCCCGTCACCGCTCCGCTCCCGCCTTACGCCATAGGCTCCGGCGAACATCACAGCATCAGCCCGGGCGGGCGCGGCGGGCCCGCCCGGCGCTGACCGAAGCCACCTTCGCCAAGGCGTACGGTGGTCCGCCAGGTTCTTCAGCGATTAGCCGGCAGACCCCACCTGCATCTCGGGAGTAGCGCTCTACGAACCCGGTGAGAAGCGCGGTAGCTGCCGCTCGACCGCGTCGGCTGGTGACCTGGCCGCCTCAGGATCAGGATGCGATGGCGGAACTCGATCGACTTGCGCTCGGCTCGACCGGTGACGTTGAGCTCCTTCTTGCCTTCGGTGAAGACCTCCTCGCCCATCGGATTCGCGCGAAGAGACCGTAGCCGCGCGCGTGCCAGTATGTGGGGAAACCGGGATTCGACGGATGCGTCGAGCATGACGAGCGTAACGGGCTCCGATTCGACGGTCCCGGTCAGCATGGTCCAGCGGCCGCGCGTGCCCCAGACGGCGTCTCCCTTGAGTCCCTCGCTGCTGGTGACTGTGCCCGTGACCCCTGTGTTGTCCAGCACCTTGGTCGCCGAGGCCTTCCGCTGGCATCGGTGAACACATCGGGCTGCGTGGCCGGCTGCTCGAGCGCGCGCAGTCACGCGCATGCCGATCACGCCTTCCTTGTTGCTGTTGAACACGACGCGCTCGCCGAGCGCCGTCAGCGTCGTGATGCGATCGATCGTGCGCGACGTGCCCGTCCGCGCGGAACACGAAGCGGGTGCGTTCTCTCGAGCAGCGTCGGAGCCGTCCGGCTTCGTCGCCATTCGCTCTCGACCGTCAGCTCGCCCTGGCCTGCGCCGCTCTTCGCGTCGACGATCTTCTGATGGACGATCGTGCCCATCTTGTCCTTGCGATCGGCCGGGATCGCGTCCGAGTTGTTCCAGAAGTCGAGTGTCATTCACGTCGCCGTGGTTGAACCACGAAGCCGACGTGATGCGGATGATCCGACGCGCCGCCCTGCTGGGCTCGAGCGGGTAGCCGCGGGTGACGACCGTGCCGGTGGCGGTCCGGATCGGGTAGAGCACCGGCTTCTTCAACGTCGTCGGCCAGATGTAGGACGTGAACGGCTTGCCGTCGATCGTGACGTCCACGCGCTGGGCTGATTCGTTGGGCAACGACTTGCACGCCTGATTGCGCGGATACGCCGCCCGCGCTGATGACGAGCAGCGGCAACGTCAGAACGAGAGCACCGTATTTCGCTCGAGCTGGCATTGATTGAAGCCTCCGATTAGCGGTTGCCTCGAGGGCGGGATCTCGAGACCCCGCCAGAAGCCCGTTCATCCGCGTTCCTGCCGCGAGCGGCCGGATCTTGATCGATCGCGATACCAAACCTGATCGCCGTGGTCCTGCACCAGGATGTGGCCCTTCTGCAGCGTCGCCGAACCGCGCAACGTCCTTGAACTTGCTTTCTCGCGACGGCCGCCTTGCAGTGCCGGCGATCCGAGCTCGTAGGACAGCACCTTGGTGCCATTCAGCCAGTGCTCGACTGTCATGCCCCTGACGCTCACGCGACTCAGATTCCATTCGCCGGCCGGCTTCAGCGGCCGATTCGAGGCGGCGCAGCACATCGTAGAACGCGCGACGTCTGCCGCTTGGGCCCCACCTTCGCATCCGGGTGGCGCTCGTCGTCGATCATCTGGTACTCGTGGCCGATGGCAGAGTCCATGTCCTCCAACACGAGCTACTTCATCCCGCTGTTGCCGCCGAGCGCGATACGCCATTCCCAGGCGAGCTCGAAATGATCGAACGTCTCGGTCGAGATCAGATCGCGCGAACCGTGCGTGTCCTTGCCATCGTTCTTTGCGAGCGTCAAGCACGCCGTCCTCGACGCTCCAGCGCGTTCCGGCCGAATCCGTCTTCTTGTAGCCGCGCCAGCCGTTGAGCGACTTGCCGTCGAAAAGCATCTTCCAGCCGGCGCGCGTCTCTTCGGCCGTCAGCCCGGCTTTCTGCGGGTCCGGCCGGCGCTGCCGTCGGAACATCCCGGCGTTCGGGCTTTTGAGCAAGGAGCGAAGGCACGAGCAGCGCCCAAGGAGGCCGAACGCGAGTACCGAAGAGGAACGTGGAATCATGATGTCGCCTTTCTGGTTGACGCGTGCTTTCAAAGCGGCAGGTGGAGCTCTCGCTCGGCGTAATCGCGGTTGATCGCGGCGCAGTCTTTCGGCGTGCGCGACTTGTCCGGCATCGCGTCCAGCTCGATGATGCCCCAACCCTGATAGTTGATTTGATCCAGCGCCGACACTACAGCTTTGAGGTTGACGGTACCCCGCCCAAGCTCGACGAACTGGGCATGGCTGCGGCGGCGCCCCTTCAACGGAGGGCGCGGGGCTGACGACGTCCTTGAAATGAACGACCTGAATCCGATCCTGCATTCGCGCGACTGCCTTGACCGGGTCCCCGCCTCCCTGCTGGTAGTGCGCGACATCCAGCAATAGCCGGACGTGTCGAGGATCGGTCGCTTCCATTATTGCCGCCGTGCCCTCCGGCGGCTGGCTCATGCCGTTCATGTGGTTGTGGTACACGAGCGGGATGCCGGCGTCAGCCGTTCGCTTGCCCAGCTCGGTCAACAGCCGTCCCATGCGCTTGTAGTCGTCGGCGCCCAGAGTTTTTCCCTTGGGCGGCTCGTCCAGGATCTGAATGTAGGTCCACCGATCGCTTGCACGAACCGCGGCGTTCTTCGAATGCTTCGCCAGGTCTTCTGCCTCGAAGGCGGGATCCAGTCGAAGATTCCCGCTCGACAGCACGGCCATCGTGAGGCGGTGCTGCTGAAGAAGGGCCTTCAGCTCCGCCGGCTTGTCGGCGAAGCGATCCACGGCAGAGGATCGAAGCTGGATGCCTTTGAAACCGAGGAGACGAGACGTCCTCGATGGCCTGGACGTCATTTCCGCCCCAGGTAATGGCGGCGTAGCCAAGGGTAATCCGGGCGGATGCGCGAAGGGTCGTCGCGGCCGCGGCGGCGCACGCCGTCAGCAGGAAGTCCCGTCGAGTCATTCCTTCGGCCATGGAGCCTGACTTTACCCGCAAAATCCTGAACCCTCAAGCGCCGGGACGCAGGTCTTCCCGAGGCCACATTCCGTGCGGTCCGACCCTGCTCGCGGTCGGGCCACGAAAATTGGCGGTACACGACCTGACCCCGGTATCATGACGCGTGATGCCGCTCAGCCGTCGCAGCCTCTTCGCGCTCAACTTCTCCGGCCGATCGCGGGCCGCCGGTGCATGGCTGCGTGTGCATCGGACGTCGATGGCGTGTCGCTTCGAGATCAGCCTTCCGGTGACCGGATACCGCGCACGTCGACGCGGCGCGCAAGGCGCTCGAGGAATCGGACCGCGTCGAAACGATGCTCGGCACCCGTGGCGAGACGAGCGAGGCCGGCCGTCTGAATCGGCACGTTGGCCGCGCACCCCATTCCGACGTCGCCGGACTTCTTCGCGCTCCTGCAATACTGCGCGCAGCTGCACGACGAGACTGGTGGAGCCTTTGACATCACGATGGGCCCCATCGGCCGGTGTCGCGCTGCGGCCCAGCGCGAGGGCGTCAGCCGACGCCAGCCGAGATTGCTGCCGCACGCATCCTGGTGGGTCTTGATCGCGTCAAGCTGGATGCCTCAGCTGGGACCGTCACCTTCCTCACCGACGGCGCCATCGTGAGCTTCGGGGCGGTGGGAAAGGGATATGCCGTCGACAGAATGGGGCAGGTCCTGAGGGCACGCGAAGTGTCCCATGCGCTCGTGTCGGCCGGCGGCAGCAGCGTGCTCGCGATTGGCGGCCGCGACAGGGCTGGTCGGTCATTGTTCGATCGGAACGACCGGAGAAGCCGCTTGCGCCTCTGGCTTCGCGATGGAGCGTTGGGAACGAGCGGATCCGGCGGTCAGTTCGTCCTGCTCGACGGCCGTCGTCACGGGCGGGTGGTGGATCCCCGCACGGGGCACGAGCCGCGATCGGTGCGCGCCGCGACCGTCATCACCTCCGACGCCACTACGGCTGATGCCTTGTCGACGGCTTTCGTCGTCGCCGGGCCAGAGCTCGCGCGATCGGCTGCCGACCATCACTCCGGCACCCTGGCCATCCTGACGATGAACGACGCGGCAGGGAGCACCCGGGTCTTCGGCGGATACGCCGGAGCGCACCTCGCAGGCTGGTGAAAGAGGCCCTCACTCAGTGACCCAGGCAATCCCACGCATCGCTGCTCTCAAGAACTCCGACGCATTCCGCACGCACCTGACCAAGAGCGGAATCGCGCTCGAGATTCGACGACGTGCTGGCCGGACCCGCGGACTCGCCGCTTGGGCGCCCGGATCACGATCGACGGTCGACGGGTCGGCAATCGCTTCTGCATCCTGCCGATGGAAGGCTGGGACGGCACGACGACCGGTGAGCCGAGCGAGCTGACCGCGCAGACGGTGGCGGCATTTCGGCATCAGCGGCGCCAAGTTGATGTGGGGCTGCGAGGCCGTCGCCGTCCGGCACGACGGCCGCGCGAATCCCAATCAGCTGATGATGACGCCCGAGACGCAGGGCTCGATCGCCGGCCTGCGAGAGGCGCTCGTCGCCGCGCACCGCGAACGGTTCGGCGCGTCTGCGGACGCCGACCTTCTCGTCGGTTTGCAGCTCACGCACTCGGGGCGGTTCTCGCGCCCCGACGTACTACGATCGTCCTGCGCCGCTGACGGCCAGCGTCCATCCGATTCTGGATCGTCGCTTCCGCATCGGAGTCCGGCTGCTCGAAGACGACGATCTCGAACAGTTGATCGCGGACTTCGTGCGGGCGGCGAAACTCGCGCACGGGGCAGGGTTACACCTTCGTCGACATCAAACACTGCCACGGCTACCTCGGTCACGAGCTGCTGGGCGCCCGGTCGCGTGCTTGGACGATTCGGCGGCCCGGTCGAGAACCGCACTCGCTTCATGCGCGAGATCATCGAGGGCATTCACGCCGAAGTGCCAGGCCTGATGATCGTCGTTCGGCTCTCCGTCTTCGACACCGTGCCGTACGCCGGCGCGGACCGCACGGAACAGGTGAGCCCGACCCCGGCGACACGAGCGGCTTCGGATTCGGCGTGCTCGGCACCGACGGCATGGACGCCGCGCTCGACGGACGCCCGCGCGAGCGATTCGAATGCTGACCGGGCTCGGCGTGTGCGCGCGATCTGCGTCACAGCCGGCACGCCATGCTACAACCCGCACGTGCAGCGGCCGGCGCTGTTCCCGCCCGTCGACGGGTACACTGATCCGCCGGAGGATCCCCTGCGTGGGCGTTGCGCGCCAGATCGACGCGACGGCGCGGCTCAAGGCGGATTTCCCCGAGTCGTCGTTCGTCGGGTCTGCGTACGCCTACCTTCAGGAGTTGGCTGCCCAACGTCGGCCAGAATGCCGTCCGCCGCGGCCTGCACGGACTTCGTGGGCCTCGGGAGGATCGCGCTCTCGTATCCGGAGCTGCCGGCCGACGTGCTGCAGGGCACACCGCTCGCGCCGCAAATTCATCTGCCGGACGTTCAGCGACTGCACGACAGGGCCGCGAATGGGCCTCGTATCCGGGTGCTATCCGCTGGATCCGCACTACGCCGCCACACCCGAAGCCCCACGCATCCTTGCCGTGCGCACGGCGAAGGGGGCGGGGGCGCTCAGATCTAGGCACCATGCGCATCGCCGACGCGAAGGTCATCGTCTGCGCGCCCGGCCGCAACTTCGTGACCCTCAAGCTGGTAACCGAAGACGGCGTCTCGGGTCTGGGGACGCGACGCTGAACGGCCGCGAACTCGCGGTTGCCGCGCTATCTGTCGGAGCACCTCGCGCCGCTGCTCGTCGGGCGCGATGCCAGGCGGATCGAAGACACCTGGCGATACCTCTACAAAGGGCGCCTACTGGCGTCGCGGGTCCGGTGACGATGGCGGCGATCGGCGCCGTGGACATGGCGCTGTGGGACATCCGAGGCAAGACGCTGAACGCGCCCGTGCTATCGAGTTGCTCGGTGGCGCCTCGCGCGAGTCGGTGACCGTCTATGGCCACGCCAACGGCGCCACGCTCGACGAGACCGTGGCGTCCGTGGGCTAAGCACATCGAGGAAGGCTTCACCGCCGTCCGCGCCCAGTGCGGCGTGCCAGGCGTCGAACACGCGTACGGAATTCCTCGCGACGGCAAACCGTACGAGCCGGCCGAGAAGGGACTCCCGCTCGAAACTGTCTGGAGTAGCGAACGCTACCTCGATTTCGCGCCGACGGTGTTCGAGCGGCTGCGGCGCGGAGTTCGGCTTTCAGGTCGACCTGCTGCACGACGTCCACCATCGGCTGACGCCGATCGAAGCCGCCCGGCTCGGACGAAGTCTCGAGCCGTCTCGATCTGTTCTGGATGGAAGATCCGGTTCCGGCCGAGGTCCAGGGGGCGTTTCGCATCATCCGGCAGCACACGACGACGCCGATCGCGGTTGGAGAGGTCTTCAACACGATCTACGATTGCCACACGCTGATCGAGGAGGAGTTGATCGACTACATCAGGACGTCGGTCACGCACGCCGGCGGGCATGTCGCACCTGCGCAAGATCGCGGCGCTTGCCGAGATTGCACCACGTGCGCACCGGCTGCCATGGAGCCACGGACCTGAGCCCGGTCGCCATGGCCGCCGCCCTCCACTTCGATTTGAGCGTGCACAACTTCGGCATCCAGGAGCTGATGCCGCATACGGCCGACACCGACCGCGTCTTCCCGCACGCGTATACGTTCGAATCGAGGCTTCATGCATCCCGGCCAGAAGCCCGGCCTCGGCGTCGAGATCGACGAAGCGCTCGCCGCAACCTTCCCATACGAGCCAGCCTACCTGCCCGTCGCGCGAAAGCCCGATGGCACGCTCCACAGCTGGTATGGGACAGTCGACGGTCATCAGTCGTCGGTCGGCAGTCGCAGTCGGCAGTCACTATCACTATCTAGCTCGACCCGCACGGAGCGAGGTTGTGGGGCGCGATCTCCACTGCGCTCACGATCGGATCGCGATCGCGACTGGCCGACTGATCTGCCGACTGCGACTGAAGACTGGACGACCGCCGACTGATGAGGGATCTGCCGACTGCGACTGAAGACTGACGACCGCCGACTCGTCGACTGATCTGCCGACTGCGACTGAAGACTGACGACCGCCGACTGACGACCGTCAGGAATACAATCATCCGGGAATCGAGGTCGCCGTCCGCCTATGTCGAAAACCTGCTCACAATCGTCATTGGCGTGGCCTGGCTCACCGGCCAGTCCACCACGACGCCGGCCGTCCGCGTCGATGCCGCGCAGATTTTCACGACGTCGAGACGCTGGCCGCCGACGACATGGAAGGTCGCCTCGCCGGGAGCCCCGGCGGCGAGAAAGCTCGAGCATGCGTGCTCAGGCGATTGAAAGAGGCGGGCGTGGCTCCGCTGAGCGAGGGATTCGAGCGTCCATTCACCTTCGCGTCGCGGACGCAGGGTGAGCGGAAGGGGGCGAATCTCGTTGGAGTCATTCGCGGCTCCCGCTGATCCCGGATCGCTACATCGTCCTGACCGCGCACTACGACCACATCGGCGTGCGGAAACGGCCAGGTGTTCAACGGCGCGGACGACAACGCGTCCGGGGTTGCGGCGCTGCTTGCCGTCGCCGCGCGCACTTTCGAAGGCGAAGCCGGAGCACTCGCTGCTGATAGCCGCGCTCGACGCCGAAGAAGCGGGTCTCCAGGGCGCGAGAGCCCTGATGCGCGATCCGCCGGTTCCAGTGAGCGCCATGATCGTCGACGTGAACATGGACATGGTCGGCCGCGATCCCAGCAACAAGCTCTTCGCGACGGGTGTCTACCACTATCCGTTCCTCAAGCCGTACACTGGAGAAATCCGCGCAGCCCCCTGTCGTGCTGGCCTTTGGACACGACGTTCCCGGGCAGGAGGAAGACTGGACGAGGGACTCCGACCACTACGTGTTTCACGAAGCTGGCATCCCGTGGATCTACTTCGGCGTCGAGGACTTCGACCAGCACCACAAGGCCACCGATGATTCGGCGACGATCGGGCGCACATTCCTGGCAGGGGCGGCCGCGACAGTGATTGCCGCCGTCCACGAATTCGACTCGCATCTGGAGGAGATCGCGGCGCACCGACGCGAAAGAAGTGAGCTCCGGCGTCGGGCGCACCTCTTGACCCGATTATTGCACCAATGAACTAGTATAATAACTCAAGTGGGCATCGTCTCCGTCGACCCGAACGACCCGACGCCAATCTACGCGCAGCTCGAGCGCGGACTGCGCGCGGCGATCGCCACCAGCCGACTGAAGCCGGGCGATCAGCTTCCCGACCGTGCGGCAACTGGCCCGTGGGCTTCGTGTCAACGCCAACACCGTTGCGCGCGTGTACGCCGAACTCGAGCGGGCCGGCGTTCTGCAGGGCCCGGCGCGGCGTCGGGGTCGTTCATCAGCGCCACACCGGCCCAGGCCACCCGCCCGCGAACACGAACGCCGCCTTCGCACCTTCGTCCACGCGTGTGCTGGCAGCGGAAGCCGAGCGCCGCGGGACTGACGATCGACGATCTGTTCGAGGCGCTGGAAGAGGAAGCAGGAGCTAGGAGCTAGGAGCTGAGAGTCAGGAGCTAGCCGACAGAACCCCACTGAAAGCGGGCTGTCGCCGCTGAGCAGCCCGCTACGAGCGAAGCGGAAGCGGCTGGATGGAAGGCCGCGGGGTGGGGCCCCGCAGGCTGGAAGCAAGCTGTCGCGCGCTGAGCAGCCCGCGAGCCAGCGAGCGGCGATAGGCCGCGGGGGTGGGCCCGCGGCTGTGAGATTAAAGAGGAACAGACTATGAACCGCGTCTTTGGTTGGAGCTCGGATGAGACCCCAGGGTCCTTCGGGTCAACGTCATCGCGATCGCCATCCTCCTCGCTTCGATTGCGCTCGGGGTGGTGGCCGGTGGGACGAAGGACAACCCGTTCCGCTGATCGTCGCCCTGCGCCGTCGGTCTCGTCCTGATGCAGTCGCCGCGGATCGCCGCAGCAGTGGGAACGCGCCATCGTGCTGCGGCTCGGGCCGCTTCGTCGGTCTGCGCGGCGCCGGGATCGTTCTGGATCGTTCCGCTTGATCGACACGGTCGACCTCGTGGATCGACCAGCGCACGATCACGACCGACGTTCGCCGCCGAGCAGACGCTGACCTCCGACACCGTGCCGGTCAACGTCGACGCCGTGCTGTTCTGGATGGTGCACGACGCGCAGAAGGCGGCGCTCGAAGTGCAGGACTACGCCCAGGCGGTGAGCTGGGCGGCGCAGACGGCGCTGCGCGACATCATCGGCCGCACCGACGCTGACCGAGCTCCTCGCGCGGCCGCGAGCAGATCGAGGCGGAGCTGCAGCAGCTCATCGATCAGCGGTCGAATCCGTGGGGCGTCACCGTCTGCTCCGTCGAGATGCGCGACGTCGTCATCCCCGAGGCGCTGCAGGACGCGATGTCGCGCGAGGCGCAGGCGGCGCGCGAGAAGCAGGCGCGCATCATCCTCGGCCAGGCGGAAATGGAGATCGCGCACTCGTTCCAGGAAGGCGGCGAGGTCGTATCACAGAATCAACGGCGCTGCACCTCCGGGCGATGAACAAGCAATGCGTAACT
>ERZ1370068.8823-contig-7647_pt1 | contig 46344 bp, 57 predicted proteins | sample MGYA00561227_ERZ1370068 | MGnify/ENA primary metagenome ERZ1370068 (study PRJEB38410, sample SAMEA6850437) | metagenome | study: Metagenomic assessment of the ecological functions of the soil: analysis of the soil microbiota associated with the... | reverse complement strand
TACGTATTGTCATCTCGCAACGGTCGACGCGCCGATCGCGCTGGTCGGCCACGCCGTGGTCTGCACGTGAGCGTGCCGCCATCGCGGGCGCCGCGTGTTCGAGCGCGCGGTCACCGTGGTGCCCACGGCGACGATGCGGCCGCCGGCGCGCGCGCGTGGCCGCGATCGCTCGCACCGTGGACTCCGGCAGGTGATAGGGCTCGTCGAACGGCAGGCGCGCGTCGAGCGTCGGCGTCGCCGGTCGACGAGATGCCCGCGGCATGGGTGAGCGTGGCGAAACCGATGCCGCGCTCGCGCAGCGCGTGCAGCAGGCTCCCAGTCGAGCACGAAGCCAGCCGATGGCGGCTCGAACGCCACCGGCAGCGCGGCTACGTCGTCCACACGTCCCACAGCGCGAGCGGATCGGCGATGTGCGCGTACTGGATCGGTTTGCCGTGCCGCGCGATGCCGGCCCAGATGGCGTCGGCGCGGCCGTGAAAGCGCAGCTCGATCAGCCGCGGGTGATCGAGCGTGCGCGCGACGGTGGCGCGCAGCGGCCGAGCGCGAGCACATCGCCGACGCGCAAGCGTGGCGGCGCGGGCCGGTCTTCGGTGCGGGTGCGGTGATCGCCGGCGCCGAACACGATGGCGCGTGAACTGCCGCACGTCGTCCACGCGCAGCGAGCGTCCGTGCCGCCAGTCGCACCTCGATCGGCATGCCGCTGCGCACGTGCGCTGCCTGTGCAGGCTGGCGGGCAGCGTGGCAGCGTCGTTGGCGACCACCAGGTCGCCGGGCTGCAGAAAGTCCGACCAGCCGCGAGCGCGGCGCGAACTGCAGATGCCCTGCCTCGTCGATGACCAGCAGCCTGGCGTCGCGCGGACGCTGCACGGGTCGGCTGGCTGCCTTCATGCGCTGCACGCCTGCGCGCTCGCGCAGCGAGCGCCGCGATCGAGCGCGAGGATCTCGCGCGCGGCGTCGGCCGGCTGCTTCAGCGTTGCGGGGTCGGCATCGGGCACGCGCGGCTGCATGCAGCGGCGTGTCCATGTCGCCGGGGTCGACCGCGATCACCGCGACGCCGTGCTCGCGCAGCTCCTCGTCCCAGATGCGGCTCAGGTGCAGCAGTGCCGGCCTTGCTCGCGCCGTAGCGCGCCCCAGCTGCGCATACGGCGTGACCGCGGCGTCGCTGGTGATGTTGACGATGCGCGCCGGCCGGCCCTCGCGCGCCGACGCCGCCAGCGCGCCGAGCAGCGCCTTGCTCAGGCGGAACGGTCCCACCAGGTTGGTGGCCAGCGCCGCTTCGAGGTCCTCGCAGTCGGTGTCGGCCAGCAGCGCGCAGCGGCACGGGCCCGAGCGTCGAGGCGTTGTTGACCAGCACGTCGAGCCCGCCGAGTGCGGCGTTGATCTGCAGCGCGATGCAGGTGCGTCTCGTCCTTGCGCGACACGTCGCCGACGATGCCGTGGCGTGCCTGGCAGGCCGGCGGCGGTGCTGGCCACGCGCTGCGCGTCGCGCGCGACGAACGCGACCTTCGCGCCGCCGGCGTGCAGCGCACGCACCAGCGCCAGCCCCAGGCCGGAGGTGCCGCCGGTGATGGCGACGCGCAGATGCTTCGAGCGATGGTGTGTCATGGAATGCCTCACTGAATTGCTTCGATGAGGCGAACATAGGGCAGGTCGTGCGTCGCGCGAGCGCGTTGTCCGATCGCGTTGGCGCAAGGTCATTGCGGCGGACGAACGCGGCGCGCCGCACAATCGCCGCTCTCATGAGCGGATGCCCCTGACTCCGACCTTCGTCCGGCGCGGCCGCGAGCCACCTGGCGCGCAACCTCGCCAACCTGCGCCACACGCGCGCGCTGACGCAGGAGTCTTGGCCAAGGCGCGCCGCGGTGCCGCGCTCTGACGATCGCCAACCTCGAGTCGGGCGCCGGCAACCCGTCGCTGGTCGTGCTGGTCAAGGTGGCCGGCGCGCTGGGCGGTGCCGATCGACGAGCTGCTGGCGTCGCCGCGCGCCCAGGTGCGCGCCATTGGTCGGCCAGCGAGGTGCCGGCGCGCAGCAGGCCGCGGCGTGCGCATCCGCGCGCTGGTGCCCGGAGCCGATGCCCGACGGCATGATCGAGGTGATGGACTTCGCGCCCGGCGCGGTGACCGCCGGCACGCCGCACCTGCCCGGCACCCGCGAGTACTTCACCTGCCTCGACTGGCCGCGTCAACCTCACGGTGGGCGGTGACCGCCACACGCTGGCCGAAGGCGACGTGCTCGCCTTCCCGGGCAACCAGCCGCATTCGTACGCCAACGCCGACGCGTTGCCGGCGCGCGTGTCGGTGGTGGTGCTGGGCAAGGCCGGGGCTTAGGCGCCGTCGGCGTCGTGCTGCAGCACAGCGCGCCGCGCGCAGTTCGGCCCGCTTGTATTCCTGCGTGGCCTCGACGCCTGGCGATGCAGATCAGCTCGTCTCGCTACCGGTGCCGCTGGCGCCGACCGCTGATGACCTGGCCTTCGGCCTGCTTGATCAACACCGCGCCGGTCTGCGGAACTTGCCTGCGCACTGGACGCCACTGCGCGAAGAACGCCGGCAGGTAATTTTTCGCGCGCTGCGGGCACGCGCGGCTGCACCCAGCCGATTTGGCAGCCTGGGCAGGCCTTGCCGGTAGGCGATGTCCACGCGCATGCATGCTGGCGGCTGTCTCGGTACGCTGCACGGCCTTCACGTGGCCGGCATCGTCGAGCACCGCCACCGCCATCGGCCTGCAGCCGGCCTCGGTGGAGCGCGCCAATGCGGCGGTGGCGATGATGCGGCTGGTTTGGTCGAGTGTCAGTGGCATGGAGCCCCTCGCTGGGGGTGTGGATGCGCCAATCGTAGCCGCGGCGCGTGCCGTACAATGGCTGGCCCGCCGGCTCCTCAATCAATCAACAGCACGAACGTGTTGCAGGCCCCCGTGGTGCGACACCGTCGCCCGTGGCGGCCCAGGCCTTCGCGATCCTGCCTGCAGGCCGTGCAGCGTGGCCGCGTCGTCGGGCGTGTTGGCGACGAAGCGTGCTCGCCGGTGGCCAGCAGACGCCCGAACAGAACCGGAGTACGCGGGCCCATCGCGGTCGTGTGCATCACGGTGTAGGTCTCGATCGTCGCGCGCCCGCTGGCCAAGGTCTTGCGTGAACGCGGGCCTCGGCACAGCGGTCGAGTTCGGCCTGCAGCCGCGCCGGATCCTCGCAGCCGCCAGCCGTGGTGCCCGCCGGGCGGCGCGCCGTCGAGTACACGCCCCACGAGTGTTTGGTCGTAGGTAGTTAGCCGCTGGTCGACTGACCAGTCCGCCAGCGCGCCCGGCGCCGCACGCAAGCGCCGTGCATCATCTCTTTGCCAATGCCGTGCGTCACGTAGTTGTTGCCCGGGCCGCCGAAGAACGGCAGGCCGCCGGTGACGGTGAGGCCGCGCGCATCGTCTCTCGGCCAGGCTGGATCTCCGCGCACGCGCGATCTCGATCGGCCGACGCGAAGCAGCTGGAAGACAGGTCGAAGTGCGCAATATCGTCGAGCGAGCGGCCGGCCATCGCAAGGGCCTGCCCGCGCCACCGCCCGGATCGCCGGCGACGAACGGCAGCCGGCGCGTTCGCTGACGAACCAGTGGTCGCTGCCGTCGGCGCAGCCGTGCAGGAACACCCACTCTGTCGGGCGGGATGCCGACTTGCGCTGCGCCAGCCCCACTCCCGAGGTCGTCACGGCAGCGCCGCCGCCCAGGTCGATGAACGCGTTGGCGTTCATGTAGCGCGGATATGGGAAAGCGCCGATCCAGCGGTTGGTATCGGCGTCGACGTGAGCCGGCGCCGCTGCGCAGCTTGGCGCCAATGCGCGCCGCGTGGCCGGAAGGCGCGGGCTGGCCGCGGCGGACGGCGGCGAAGCGCGCCAGCAGCCGCCCCATCGAACCTGGGCAGGTGCTACCATGCCGGCGCCGCGCGCGCCGCGGATGCCGCTGAACAACGCCGCGACGCTTGCTTCGCATCCCACCGGATCAGCGAGGAAGGTGACCGCCGCGCGCAGGCGATGCAGCTCTTCGTGATCGCTCCAGCCGCGGCGGCGTGCATCGCCGCATCAGCCGCGGGCATGCCGCCACCGGGATCTTCGGCCTCACGACACCGGCAACGCCGCGCGCTGCACGCCGTGTTGGGCTGCGTGCGCAGCGCCCGCCGCCGCAGATCAACGCCGCCTGCATCTCGCCGCGCGCAAACCTGCTCGCAAAACAGGTTCACCATGGCGTTGCGGCATGTTGCCGCCGCCTCCAGCCAGAGATGGCGCGAGGCGCGCAGGCCCAGGCGCTGTCTGGCCACGCCCAGCGGCGGGCTGCTCGAGGTGCCGATGTCGCCAGCAAGTCAGGTACGACGTGTCGGCGAACGAGCGCAGCACTGCCACCGTGCCGATCGCCGCGCTCAGCCCGGCATGCACGCGCACCGGCGTCGGCGAGCGCGCTGACGCGCGGCCGCGGGCCACTCAGATCGTACGGCGATACGGCCGGCGGCCGCTGGCGTCGTCAGGCGTCGGTGACGTCGCCGCAGCCCACCAGGATCGGCGTGCGCGGGTCCGGGCGATTCGCTCACTGTCGGCTCTACCGCAGAGCGCCAGTCGCCGCGGTGGGCTGGGCGGACTTCGGCAGCAGCACACGTGAATGCCCTTGTGCTCTGCTGACCAGTTGCGTCACGTGCACGTCGGCGGCCAGGCTCATCAGGCATGAAGGCCTGGCTGGCGTCGGGGCGCGGCGTGGTCGTGCTCGACCCACTCGATCATGCGGCGCAGCGCCGTGCGTGGCCGCGTCGTCGAGGCTCGGGGTCCGGCGCCCATCGTGACGCGGTGCGTCGGCGTCTCGGCGCGCGGGAAAGGTCGAGCCCCGTAGTCCTTGCGCACGATGACGTCGACCGTTGCCCTCGAGCGCCGTCTCGACCGCGGTGACCGCAGCACGCCGCTCCGCCACCCTGCACCGCCGTGGCCGTCGCGCCGAGCGCGACAGGCCGGCGCCGGCGTTGAGCACCGGCAGGTACGGCGTGGCGCCGGGGCCGAGCTCCTTGTTGTCGAGGTTGCCGCCGTGCGCGCGCGGCTGGATCGAGAGATGGCACCCCACGCCGGCGGCAAGGCGCTGACGCCCGGCACGCCGGAGAACGGCCGCAGCGGCGGCAGCTCCGTGCCCCACGGCAGGCCGCGCGATGCAGGCGCTCGCGATCAGTGCGACGATCATCTGCTCGGACTCGGTCGATGTCGAGCGGCAGCGCCCCGGCCAGCGGCCGCACGGAAGTGTAACCAGCCCCAGTCCCCGCGCAGCAGCCGCGCGTCGACGATGCGCAGCTCCCCCCGCAGCATCGCCCGGCGGCGGCCGCGCACCGCGATCGTGGCCGGTCAGGATATGGCCCGGCAAGCCGGCGCTCGCTGCTGCTCGTGGATGCTGCAGCAGCTCGGGCGGCACGTGGAAGCCCCGGCGCCCGGCAGGTTGGCCGGCCCGCCCGACACCCCGACCGTCACGGTCGCCGCCGATCGTCAGCACTGCCGTGGTCGGCGGCGAACCGCCCCAATGCACGCTGGCGCAGGCGGTGGTGGGCCATCGATCCATCGTAGCAGTAGTGCGCCAGCGCCGCCGCCTTGCCGCGGCTCAGCGGAAGTTCGCCAGCATGCGCTCCAGCGCCATCGTGAAAGGCGACTGCATCATCGGCAGCGTCACCAGCATGCCGGATCAGGCCCACCGACAGCGTGATCGGAAAGCCCACCGCGAATACGTTGATTCTGCGGCGCGACGCGCGAGATGACGCCGAGCACGATGTTGACGAACAGCAGCATGCCCACCAGCGGCAGCGCAATCCACAGCCGAGGTGGAACACCTCGGCGCCCCAGGCCTGCGGCTGCGCTGCGCGCAGCCAAGCCAGCACGTCGGTGCTGACCGGAAAGGCGCTGAAGCTCTGCGACCAGCGCGGCGATCACCGCGAGGTGGCCGTCGACCACGATGAACAGCAGCGCCACCATCGCACCGGAACAAGCGGCCCGAACGCGTTGGTCTGCGACGCGGTGGCGGGGTCGAAGAAGCTGGCGAAGTTCAGGCCCATCTGCAGGCCGATCGACGCTCACCAGCCCATCTCGACGGACGGCGAACACGATGCGCACAGCGAATCCGAGCGCCAGGCCGATCAACACCTGTTGCGCGGCCAGCAGCAGCGCGGCCGGAGTCGAGCGTCACCATGGGCATCGCCGGCAGCGTGGCCTGCGCAGCGACGGTGATGAAAAAGTGCCAGCGCGATGCGCACGCGCATCGGCACCGACGCGCTGTCCCAGCACCGGCAGCGACGTGAACAGCGCCAGCGAGCGCAAGAAAGGCCACAGCAGCGGCGTCAGCCAGCGCCTGCAGTTCGGCTTCGGTGAATGGAGCATCGTGGGTCATGCGGCAGTCGCTTGCGCCCCGAGACGGCGATCAACCGATTGGCTCAGCCGATCGCCTGGAATGCCCTGCAGCGTGCGCTGGATGTACTCGACCAGCGTCGGTGAGCATCCACGGCCCGGCCACCGCGAGCATCGCCACCGCGGCCAGCACCTTGGGCACGAACGACAAGCGTGGCCTCGTTGATCTGCGTGGCCGCCTGCAGCACGCTGACCACCAGGCCCACCACGCAGCACGGTGAGCAGCACCGGCGCGGCGACCATCAGCATCAGCATCAGGCCCCGCTGGCCGAGGGTGAAGACTTGTTGTGAATCCATGCTCAGTGACTGTGTTACGAAGGGCACGGTTGCTGGGCGGCTTGCCTGTGTTGGAGCGAGGCAAGGCCGCAGGTGGGTATGCGCCGGCGCTCGAATGCGGCAGCCCTTCGCTTCGCGAAGGGTTCTCGTGGTGCTCGATCTCGCGGCCTGCCGAGAAGCCTCGCTTCACTCCCTACGGTCGTTCCGCTCGGACAGTCTCGGCGAGTCAGAAGACGAAGCGGCGCTGCGCGCGCGCGGCCACGAGCCCCGGCCTTGCAGGCCGCGCAGGACCTTGCGGCCCTGCTGCTCGCCAGGCGCGGCCAATCCAGTGGACTGTCCGTGTCCCAGTTCGCCTCCTCGGCGCCGCATATGTCGCTGCCGACGCACACTCCGCCCACGGCTCTGCCAGCACCACCGCAGCGTACGTGGTCGAACACCACGAGCGTCGTCAGCGCGGTGGGCGGTACTCAGTGGGGGCGACTTCGGCGGCGAGAAGCAGCAGATCAGCGCGGTCGGCGCGCGCTGCTCTGCGCTTCGTTCAGCTGACTCGCGGCGATTGTCCGAGTGCAGCGAACGGAGTGAGCGTAGCGAGTTGCGCGGCGCGAGCGCGCTGCGAGCATCGCAGCGAAGTCGGTGCGAAGCACCGACCGCCACAGTAGGAGCTCCACTGGGTACCACCCACCGCGCCGCGCCACGATACTCGAAGTCAGCTCAGTGACCAGACGAAGCCGCCAGCGAGCCAAGCAATAGGTTCCAGCCGTCGGCCAAGCACGAACAGCATTAGCTTGAACGGCAATGCCACCAGCTACCGGGCTCAACATCATCATGCCCAGGCTCATCAAGCACGCTGGCCACGATCATGTCGATCACGAGGAATGGATGAAGATCAGAAAGCCGATCTGGAACGCGCTTTCAGCTCGCTGGTCACGAACGCCGGCACCAGCACCTTGAACGGCACGTTCTCGCTCTTCACCTCGGGCGGCAGCTTGGCCAGCTTGGCGAACAGCTGCACGTCGGACTGGCGCGTCTGCTTGAGCATGAATTCGCGCAGCGGCACCTCGCCGCGGCTTCAGCGCCTCGTCGAACGAGATCTTGTTGGCCTGCAAGCGGCTCGTAGGCCTCGCGCGTAGATCTTGTCGATCGTCGGCGCCCATCACGAAGCAGCGTGAGGAACAGCGCCAGGCCCACGATCACCTGGTTCGGCGGCGCGGCCTGCGTGCCCAGCGCCTGGCGCAGCAGCGACAGCACGATCACGATGCGCGTGAAGCCAGTCATCAGCAGCAGCACGGCGGGCAGGAAGCTCAGCGCGGTGAAGAATCAGCAGCGTCTGGATCGGCACCGAGTAGCTGGTGCCGCCGGCACCCTGGCCGATCAACAGGCGGCAGGTTCGACGGGTTGTTGCTGCGCGAAAGCCGCGCCGCAAAGTGCCGACAACAGCGACACGGCCAGGCCTTGCGCGACGCGTGCGACCGCGCGGTGCAAAAAAGCGTCGTGCGATCAGCGCGCATCGGCGCTCTCGTTTGTTCTGCATGGCGCCAGGCATGTGCTTGGCCAGCAGTTGCGCGAAGGCATGTGTACTGCGGCTGCCGCGGGCAACGCTCTGCGGCGCCATCGTGTGCAGCGTGTGGATGCCGGCGGCGCGACACGCCGAGCACCAGCCAGCTGCGCTCGTCGCCGCTGCCGACTTCCACCGTCAGCAAGCGCTGGTTGGCCGAGATCGGCAGCATGGCCACGGTGCGCATCACGCCGAGCGCCGCGCCGCCGCCGATCGGCGTGCGCTTGAGCAGCCACAGCGCCAGCGGAATCAGCGCGACGATGCCGACGAACGCAGCAGCAGCGATCCAGAGTCGAGCCCATGCGTGAGTCAGCCGCCCTTGCTCAGGCGGCGCATGCGCTCGCTGGGCGTCACGATGTCGGTCGAGGCGGATGCCGAACTTGTCGTTGACCACCACGACCTCGCCCTGCGCGATCAGGTAGCCGTTGACGAGCACGTCCATCGGCTCGCCGGCCAGCGTCTCGAGCTCGACCACCGAGCCCTGCGCGAGCTGCAGGATGTGCTTGATCGCAATCCGGGTGCGGCCCGAGCTCCACGGTCAGCTGCACCGGGATGTCGAGGATCATGTTGATGTCGTTGCCGGCGCCGTACACCGGCACGTCGCGCCTGATGCGAAGCTGGCGAACGAGCGCCGGCGCCGACTCTGGTCGCGGCCAGCGCGACCGCCGCTCGGCGGCTTTGGCTGCCTCGGCCAGTCGCGGCGGCCCATTCGTCGGCCATCTTGTCCGCCTTCGGCCGGTGCGGCCGTGCGGGGTTGTCAGCTGACATGCGTGTCTCCCAGCCAACCCCGCGTGTGGATTGGTCAACAGTTGATCGATCTTGATCGAGTAGTGGCCGCTGGAGGTGCCGTAGTGGCAGTCGAACACCGGCACGCCGTCGACCTTGGCCTGGATCGACTGGCTCGAGGTCGAGCTCGACGAAGTCGCCGGCCTTCAGTGCCAGCAGTTGCTCCACTGTGGCCGTCGGCCGTGGCCAGCTCGGCCACCAGCGTGACCTCGGCCGACTGGATCTCGGTCTTCAGCAGCGTTGACCCAGCGGCGGTCGGCTTCGGAGGCGTCGCCCTGCACCGATGCGGTAGCAGCACGTCGCGGATCGGCTCCAGCGTCGGCGTACGGGATGCACAAGTGCATCGAGCCGCTGGTGTCGCCAAACTCGAACGTGAACGAGCTCGAGACCACGATCTCGCTGGGCGTGGCGATGTTGGCGAACTGCGGCTGCATCTCCGAGCGCTGGTGCTCGAGCTCCAGCGGGTAGATGCCCGTCCAGGCCTTCTTGTACTCGGCGCACAGGCACTCGAGCATGCGCGTGGATCACGCGCTGCTCGGTGGGCGAGAAGTCGCGGCCTTCGATGCGCGTGTGGAACTTGCCCACGCCGCCGAACAGGGAGTCGATCACCGCGAACACCAGGTTCGGGCTCGCAGCACGATCAGGCCAGCGCCGCGCAGCGGCTCGCACCGACATGATGTTGAAGTTGGTCGGCACCACGATCTCGCGCAGGAAGGCGCAGTACTTCTGCACCTTGATGCCGCCCGACCGATACCTCGGGGCTCTTGCGGATGCAGGTTGAACAGGCCGATGCGCGACGTTGCGGGCGAAGCGCTCGTTGATGATCTCCATCGTCGGCATGCGCCCACGCACGATGCGCTCCTGGCTGGCGAGGTCGTAGTGCGCGCACGCCGATCGCCGGGCGCCTCCGGCGCGTCGGCCTTCTGGCTCTGCCGGTGATGCCCTCGAGCAGCGCGTCGACTTCGCGTCTTGCGACAGGATCTGCTGGTTCATGAGCGTGGTCTCGATGCGAGCGCGGAGGCTCATGGCTTACTGGATGATGAAGGAGGAGAAGTGCACGGCGCGCACGGGCGTTTCATCCGGTGCCACTCGTCCTTGTCGTCGCTGTCTTCCAGCGGCTTCATCGCCGCGCGCCGGATCTCGCGCGCCAGCTTCGATCTTGCCGGCGCGGTCTTGCAGCTCGGAGGCTTTCTTGTGAGCGATCAGCATCAGCACGTCGTTGCGCACGGCCGGCATGTAGGCCTTCAGCAGATCGCTGGTCTTGGTGTCGGCTAACTCCAGCGTGACGCCCACCTGCGCGTAGCGCTTCGGCCTCGCGATCGGCGAGGTTCACCGTGAACATGTCCATCGGCAGGAACACCGGCAGGTGTTGCTTGTCGCCTTTTCTCTTGTGGGGTCGGGCTTCGGCTGTCGCTATCGCCGTCGTCGCCATCGGCTTCGACCGCGCGTTGGCCCTTTTCTGCATCAGCAAGAACGCCGCGCCGCCGCCGACCAGCGCCAGCACCAGCAGCGCCAATGCGGCGATAAGGATCAGCTTCTTCTTGCCCCTTGGCCGGGGCCGGGGCTACTTCAGCGGGTGCAGGAACGGTGGCCATGGAATCCTTCGGGTGCGCATGCGGCTTTGGGCCGCGCGACGCTCCAACGTCATCTCGACGAGTCGATTATTCGGGTCGCTTGCGGGCGGAGCTCCCGGAATAAGCGGCCTTTCGGGCGACTCAGGCTTCAGCCGGCGCTTGCATCTCCAGCCCGACAGGCCTGCGGTACGGCTGGCGTGCTACACCGCCTTCACATCGCTGCGCGAGGTGAGCCTGCACCGCTGGCCGTAGCCCTGTCGCCAGCACCGGGCTGGCGCATCGCCCGGCTTGCAGCCCACGCCGGCGCCTGCGATGCGCCGGCCCTAGCGCAATCGCCAGCACGCAGGTGCTGGCTCTGTCCGGCTCAGGCGTAGACGTCGAGCAGCGAGCGCGTCCAGCGCCGCGGCGTGCTGACCGCTGGGCCGTCGTCGATCGCCAGCGTCTGCGCGTGAACGATTACCGTGACCTCGCGCGCGATGCGCGCCGCTCGTCGCCGCCCTGGCTGGCGTTGCTCGAGCACGCCGCCGCCGGCGCAGCGTGAAGCCTAACTCGCGCAGCGCCGCAGCCAGCGCCGGCAACGATTGCTCGATCGACTCGCGCGTGGCGGCCACCGCAGCGGTGAAATCCACGTGCGCGGCCTGGCCGTCCAGCGCAATCTGCACGGTCACCGGGCCCAGTTCGGCCGGATGCAACTGCAGGCGTGCTTCCTGCACGCCGTCGCGAACCCACAGCGTCACCTGCGCAGCCGAGCGCCGCGCCGAAGCCCGGCTCGTCGATCGCCGCGTGCAAGGTGGCTCGCGCCAGCTTCGATTCGGTGCTCGCCGTCGGCGCAGCGCTGTTCATCTCGCGAGCAACAGGGTTGGAGCCAACGGCGCGGTCGACGGCTCGACGGCGTGCTCGATCGAACGCCGGCACTTGCTGCGTGGCGATCGTCGTCGACTGCGGCATCAGCCGCCTCGCGCTCGAGCGCGGCGTGCGGCGGCAGTTGCTGCGGTGTCGCGCCCGCTGACGGATTCGTTCTTGCTGCGCAATGCGGCCCGGGCGTCGATGGCCCGCGCACGCAGGTCGTGCGCGCCACCGATGCGCAGCGCGCGGCCGAGCGGTGCCCGGTCGTCGATGGCCAGAGTCGTGATCTGCGGCGTCGATGCCGCGCAGGGCCGCTCGCCGCGGACGAGCTGGTCACGCAGCGGCTCGCGGCGTCACCGTGCGCGTCGATGGCGATCGGCGGCGGCATGAGAGCGGTTGCTGTTGTCTCTTGGCGGGTTTCGGTGGTGCATGACGCGTCGGCGTCAGTGCTCGGCTCGCTGGCTTCGACCTGGGCCGTGGCCTCGTCACCCGTCGACATCAGCGGTCTCGGCTGCTGGCGCTCTCGCGCAGCATGGCTCTTGCTCGGCTCGGCGCTGGCGCGTCGGCCGCGCATGCGCGTCAGCGGACTTCGACGTTTGCGACGGCGACTCGCTGGTGGCGTGCGGGCTTCGGGCTCGCCCGCGCACGCTGCAAGCGTCGGCGAACGCGTCACCGCCGTCGCGCCTTCGGTGGCAGGGCTGCTGGCGGGCTCGCCGCCGCGCTGCGGCGGCGGTGCGACGCTGGGGATCGGTCAGTGGTCGGCAACATCGTCGAGGTACTCCTGCTGACTGGCGGCGCTGCCGGCTTAGCGCGGCAGATCACCGAGTTCGGTGGCGGTGGCGGCGGCGTGCGCGCGCGTGGACGGCCATTGCGATCTCGTCGCTGTGCGACTGCTCGCGGCGTGCGGCGCGGCGTTGCTCTTGCTGCGCGCGCCGCTCGATCAGGCCTTTCCACCGACGCCACGCGCCGCTCGTTGTGCGCTCAACGTTTGGCGCGCCTGTTCGAGGCGCGCATTGGCCAGTTGCACGGCATTGCGCTGCTGCGTGATGGCCTGCTCCAGGCGCTGCATGAAGCCCTGATAGCACTGCATCAGCGCTGACGCTGCCGGCTCGCGAAAGCGCGCGCTCCAGCGCTCGACGTATTCGCTGCGGTAGGCGTGCAGCTGCTGGGCTCTGTGCATCGGCCTGGCCGGCCGTGCCTTCGGCATCGCGCAGCCCGAGCAGGGCGGCATCGCGCACGCGGCGTTCGTGATCGAGCAACTGGCGCAGGGCTTGCATGGTGGGCATCGTCGTGATGTGAATGCGTCGTTCAACGTTGCCAAGCAGTGCGCGCAGGTCGTGCCAGCTGTCGGCCAGCGTGGCGCGTTCGTGCATGTCCTGCTGGAGCAGCGTGGCCAACGGCATGATGCAGACGCACCGCGGCGTCAGAGCTCGGCGTCGCGCCCGGCGGCGTAGGCGCCGAGCTGGATCAGGTCGCGCGCCTTGTTGAACTTGGCCAGCAGCTGGCGTGCGCGCGCGCGCGGCATCGACCTGTTCGCGCGGCACCACCGCTGCTCATCACGCGCGAGATCGAGCGCTCGATGTCGATCGCCGGGTAGTGGCCGGCCTCGGCGAGCTCGCGCGACAGCACGATGTGGCCGTCGAGAATGCCGCGCGCCGCGTCGGCGATCGGATCCTGCGGGTCGTCGCCTTCGCTGAGCACGGTGTAGAACGCGGTGATCGAGCCGCGCGCCGTTCAGGCCGTTGCCGCTGCGCTCCACCAGCTGCGGCAGCTTGGCGAAGCAGCTCGGCGGATAGCCCTTGGTGGCCGGCGGCTCGCCGATCGCCAGCGCGATCTCGCGCTGCGCCATCGCGTAGCGCGTCAGGCTGTCCATCAGCAGCAGCACGTGCTGCCCGCGGTCGCGAAAGTGCTCGGCGATCGCGGTGGCGTAGGTGGCGCCCTGCATGCGCACCAGCGGCGGCGCGTCGGCCGGCGCGGCGACCACGACCGAGCGCTGCAGGCCCTCCGCGCTCGAGGATGTCCTCGATGAATTCCTTGACCTCGCGGCCGCGCTCGCCGATCAGCGCCGACGACGATCACGTCGGCCGCGGTGTAGCGCGCCATCATGCCCAGCAGCACCGATTTGCCGACGCCGGTGCCGGCGAACAGGCCGACGCGCTGGCCGCGGCCGACGGTGAGCAGTCGAGTTGATCGCGCGCACGCCGGTGTCGAGCGGCGCGCGGATCGGCTCGCGGTCCATCGCGTTGATCGGGCGGCGCATCATCGGCTGCGCGCGCGCGTGTTGCAGCGGGCCCAGGCGGTCCATCGGCTGGCCGTGCGCGTCGACGCACGCGGCCGAGCAGGCCGGTCGCCCATCGGCAGGTGCAGGCCGCGGTCTTCGCTGCGCCGCCACGGGTGGTTGTCGCGCGCCCAGGCGCGGCGGCGGTCTGCGGCGCCGGGCGCGGCACCACGCGCGCGCCGCTGGCCAGGCCGTGCACGCTCGCCGGTGGGCATCAGGTAAGGCGCGGTCGCCGATGGAAGCCCACGACCTCGGCCGTGACCGGCGCGCCGCCGTCGGCGCTGCACCTCTCGCACACCGAGCCGACCGGCGCGCGGACGCCGGCGGCCTCGAGCACGAGGCCGGTCACGCGCACCAGCGTGCCTTCGCTGACCAGCGGCGCGCGGCACGGCGGCGTAGGCCTCGAGGTCGGCCAGGTAGCGGCGCCAGCGCGCGGCGCGTTCGGTGGCGGCTGTCGTCATCGTGAATCGCCGCTCCGCCGGCGAGCGGTGCGACGCTCGTCGGTCCACGGCGTCTCGACGCCGATCGACGCGCTGGCGTGCGCCCAGCGCGCACCGATGCGCGCATCGATCGGTGCCGACGTCGGACTCGACGCGGCAGCCGCCGCGTTCGATGCCCGGGTCGCTGACCAGGCGGCGCCGCGCGCCAGCGATGGCATCGGCCGCGCCCTGTTCGACCAGCGCGAGATCGTCGGGATGCACGCTGCACGCGCGATGTGGCGCGCGCTCAGCAGCACGGCTTCCACCGCTTCCTGCGCCACGCTGCGCGATGCGCTCAGGTCGCGCGCATCAAGCTCGTCGCGCACGACCTGCTGCGCGATGCTGGCGGCCACGCGCGCCAGCGTGCGCGCCATGTCGAACTCCAGCGCGGCGAGCTGCTCGTCGAACTGCTGCAGCAGCGCGCCGAACTGCGCGGCTGTTCTGCTGCAGCACGCTGCTGCTTGAAGTTGTCGAGCGCCACCAGGCCGTCGCGATAGCCGTCCTGGTAGCCGGCCTGGCGCGCGGCGTGCACGGCAGCGGCTCTGTTGCGTGCGGCGGCTGTCGGGGCGCGTGCGCGCGTCGGCGGCGTGGCGCCGCACAAAGCGTCGCCCCGGGCTATCCAGGCTGCGCACGAGTCCTGCAGGTCTCCTCGCGCGGGATGAAGCGGCCGTACTGCCGTGGCCGCCGGCGCCGTGCTGGGGTTAGACGAACTCATCGGCGCGCTCCGCGTGGCCATCACGATCTGGCCTTCGTCGACCAGGCGGCGCACGATCTTCAGCATTTCCTTCTGCTCGGCCTCGACCTCCGACAGCGCGCACCGGGCCGCGCGACTCGAGGTCCTCGCGCAGCGTCTCGGCGGCGCGCGGTGGACATGTTCTTGAAGATGCGTCTCGCGCAGCTCGGGCGTGGCGCCCTTCGAGCGCGATCACCAGCGACTCGGATCTGCACTTCCTTCAGCAGCGCCTGGATGCCCTTGTCGTCGAGCTTGCTCGAGGTCGTCGAAGGTGAACATGTTGTCCATGATCTTCTGCGCCAGATCGTTGTCGGCCTCGCGGATGTAGTCGAGCACCGAGGTCTCGATCGCGCTGCCGAGCAGGTTGATGATCTCGGCCGCGGTCTTCACGCCGCCCAGCGACGCCTTGCGTCAGTCTTGCTCGCCGCCGGCGAGCACCTTGCTCATCACCTCGTTCAGGTCCTTCAGCGCCGACGGGCTGGATGCCGTCGAGCGTGGCGATGCGCACCAGCACCTCGTTGCGCTGGCGCTCGCCGAACGCCTTCAGCACCGGCCGAGCCTGGTCGAAGTCGAGGTGCACCAGGATCGCGGCGACGATCTGCGGGTGCTCGTTGCGCAGCAGCTCGGCCACCGAGCTGGCGTCCATCCACTTCAGGCTCTCGATGCCCGAGACGTCGCTGCCCTGCAGGATGCGGTCGATCAGCAGGTTGCGCCTTGTCGTCGCCCGAGCGCCTTGCGCAGCACCGCCTTCACGTACTCGTCGGTGTCGGCCACCAGCATGCTGCTGCTCGGACGCCACGCTGGTGAACGTCGCCAGCACGCTCGTCGACGCGCTCGCGCGGCATCGACTTCATCTCGGGCGATGGTCTCGCCCAGGCGTCTGCACCTCTTTCGGCGCCAGGTGGCTTGAACACCTCGGCCGCCTCCTCTTCGCCGAGCGACATCAGCAGGATGGCTGCGTTCTCTATGCCTTTGTCGTCCATGGTGCTGCCGCCTGCGAGCGCGTTCAGGCCGGCGTCGTCGCCGACCCAGCCGCGCACGATGTTGCGCGACCGCGGCCGGGTTTTGTTTGGCCATCTCAGCGCGCGTCGGTGAGCTGCTTGTCGGCCAACGGCGCGCCCAGCGCCAGCGCCGCGGCGGGCGGCGGCTGGTGCGGCGAATCGGCGACCACGCGCGTCGAGTTGGCGTCCGATGGTCGGGCCTGCCGCGGCTTGAGCGCCAGGCTCGATGACGCCGGAGACGACCAGCAACGGCCACCAGCACCAGTGCAGCCGGCACCGCGGCCGCGCGCACGAGTGTCGAGCAGCCAGGGCTGCTGCCACATCGGCGCGGCGTCGACCTTCGGCAGTGGCCTCGGTGCGGAACGGTGCGTTGATCAGCTTGACCGAGTCGCCGCGCTCCTTGTTGAAGCCGATGCTCTCCCGCACCAGGGCCGTGAGCTTTTCAGCTCCGTCGGCGGACAGCGGCGTGCTGGTGGTCTTGCCCCTTGGCATCGGTGACCACGCGGTGGTTGACCACCACCGCCGTGTTGAGCCGCTTGACTGCGCCGCTGGCATTGCGCGTCACGCGCACGGTCTTGTCGACTTCGTAGTTCACCACGTTGTCGCGTCGCACGATGCGCCTGCGCCGGCAGCCCGCCGCCGGCCGCGTGCAGCGCTGGCGCTGGCGCCGGTCAACGGCGCGGTGGCGGCAACCGGTGGCTGGTTGCTCAGCGCGCCGGGAATGCCCGACGGCGTCGGTGCTCGCGCCATTGGTCGATTCGGACATCTGCTGGCTGCGCACCGCCGCCGCGGCGTCCTTGCCCTGATTGGGCTTTGAACAGTTCGTCGGTGGCCTCGCTCTGGGCGAAGTCGACTCGGCGGCGACCGTCGCGCGCACGTTGTCGCGCCCGACGATCGGCTCGATGATGTCGAGTCACGCGCTTGACGTAGCTCGCCTCGATCTGCTGCACATACTGCAGCTGTTGCGCGTCCAGGCCACTGCCCGGGTGTCGTCGCCCGGAGCGCCCGACAGCAGCGTGCCGTCTCGAATCGAGCACGCTCACGGCCTTGGGCTGAGCTCCGGCACCGATGCCGACACCAGGTGCACGATGCCGGCGATCTGCCCGCGCTCGAGCACGTGCCCTGCGTGCAACTGCACCAATCACCGAGGCGCTGGGTTTTTGCTGTTCGCGAAAGAAGCCGTTCTGCTGCGGCAGCGCCACCGGTGCACGCGCGCGTCTCGACCGCGGACAGCGCGCTGCATCGGACGCACCAGCTCACCCTCGAGCGCACGCTGCCAGGTCATGCGCTCTTGAAACTGTGTCTGGCCGAGCTGGCGTTGTCGAGCAACTCCGAAGCCGGTGGTCGAGCCCTTGGGCGGCCCAGCCTGCGCGAGCTTGAGCCGCACGTCATGCACCTTTGTCGGCCGGCACCAGGATCGCGTTGCCGCTGTCGGCGTGCTTGTAAGGCACGTTCATCTGCGACAACTGCGAGAGGATGGCGCCGCCGTCTCCTGTCCGACAGGTTGGCATACAGCACGCGGTGAGTCGCCCGCTCTTGCTCCACATGGCCAGCGCCGCGAGCATGGCGGCTAATGCGGCGACACCGAAGCGTCAACATGACCACGGCCGTTTGACCGGGCACGGCGGTCAATCGCGTCATCAAGCCGCCGGGGCCAGAGCGCGAGGCGCCGGGCAGCAGGGCGGGTGTCAGTGCATTGTCCATAGATGTGGTCACCGGTTGCGCACGAGCGGTCGCGGTCACAGACCGCTCCTGCCGCAAGCTGGACGCATTGTTCTGGCGCGACCGCCCGCGGCTATGGGGTGAACAGCCCCGAATTCGGGCTTCAGTTCAGCGCCATCGCGGCCGAGCGGCCGGCCTACAGTGACATCGTCACGCCGGCGCATCGCATCTTCGCCGCGTGCACGCCGCCATGAGAATCGATCTGAAACCTTTGATTTCGGCACAGGCCGTGGCCCGTGCCGGTCTCAGGACCTGACGGCACGCCGCTGGCGCGCACGGTGGCCCCCGCCATCGCGGGCACCAGCTTTCAGAACGCGCGATGACGCAGGCGCGCTCGGCGCAGTGAGCAACCAGCAGAATCAGGCCGAGGCGCTGCAACGTGAGTTGCAACTCGACAACCCTGCGGTCAGCCTTGAACAAACGATGGTGGCGAATGCAAAAGCGCAGATCGGCTTTCCAGGGTGTGCCGCGGTGCGTAACCGGCTGGTGTCGGCCTACAGCGAAATCATGAATATGCAGGTGTGAGGGAAGCCAACTGAATAGCGCCGGCGCTCGCTATTCGCGCCAGACTACACACCACGTGGCATGCCGGCGGCGCGCGGTGAGCTGCGCGCGTGGCGGCCCTGACTCCGATTGTTCGAGACAGCGAACGCAGTGAGCCAGAGTTTCCCGTGACGGGACGACGCGCACTGTGCGGCGCGACACCGCTTAACACGGCCGCTGCACTCCACCGGCGGCTTTGCGAGCTCCAACTTCGAATCAGCAGCGCGGACAGCGAGCTGCCTTGCGGCGAGCAGGATGCTTGCAGCTGCGCGCAGTTGCTGGCCCCGCGGCGACGCGAACTGGCCGCGAAGCCTGCGGCCGGCCAGCGTGGCGCCGTCGAAGCTGGCGCTGACGCCGCGTGTCATCGTCACGCCTGGCGTAGTCGCTCGCCGCGCGCCACGCAGCTGGCGCGCAGCTGGCGCCTGGGTGATGGCAATCGATGTCGGCACCGGCGCCAACCGCCCAGCACCAGGGGCTCGCCTCGCACGCAGTGTCACGTGCATCGAGCCCAGCGCCCTGGCGAACGCTCTCCAGCCGAGCGTTGCCGAGGTCCAGGGCAGAGGTCTTCGGCGGCGTGCGCGCAAGTGCGCACGCGCCATGCGCCGCCGAACGACGGCAAGGCGATGCTCATCAACGCGGCGACGATCGCGACGGCGATGACGCATTCGATCAGCGTGATGCCGCGCCCACCTGGTCCACGCGCCGCTGTGACGCGTGTGCGCATCAGGGTTCCAGCAGCGAGCCGACGGCTCGTACGCGATCACGCCGTGAGTGACGCGCAACGTCAGCTAGTGCGCAAGCCAGGGTCCTTGGCCTGCTCGTGGTCGGGCATCGGCGGTGGGCGCGCACCTCGAAGTTGTCGGGACTGCGTCGGAGAACATCGCGACGCGATAGAGCCCGCGGTCGCTGAACTCGGGAATGCCCTCGCCGAGCTGCTTGGATGCGCAGCGCGTACCGCCCGTGGCTTGGCTGACGTAGCGCTTCCTGCGCCTGCTGCACGCGCTGCAGCGCGCTCACCGCATCACCGCGGCGGCGTGCAGCTCGAGGTAAGCTCTGATACGACGGCAACTGCCAGCGCCATCGTCACGCTGCCCATCACGCAGGCTGCGCACACATCGATCAATGTCGATCCGCGCTGTCTCTGATGATGAGGGTCGTTTGATGGCCACGACGCCGCTGGACCACGGTTTCGGCAGCGCGTGCCGCCGAGTGGTTCAATCCAGGAGAGAAGCCGCCTGCGCTTCTGTGTCTGGTCAATGTAGCGTTGCAGTGCGGCGCTGGGCCTGTAGGCTGCACGTGCATGAATTCACAGCTCAACCGAGCACCCCGTGACTGGGTTTGGATCAACGTGACATGGTGCAACAGCAGGTCCGCATCGAATCGCGTCGGGGTCGAGCTCGATGCGCACTGCAGCGCGCATCTCTAACCCCGCATTCAGGGGGCACGTCGCCCGGCAACATCAGCGCGTGCAGCCGCCGATCGACACGTCGAGCACGCGCAGTCCCAACTGCATGTCGGGAATCGATGGGTGGCGCATCAGTGTGGTGGGCGCGCCGCGCCTCGAGCGTGCGCACGCGAAAGCTGCTGGCGGCGCTGGAAGCGATACGATCTCGCGCGGCATGTCGCGCCTGCAGCGAGCAGCGTCTTTGTTGCCGCGCACCAGCACTGAGATGGTCGACGTCGAACTGCAGCTTCACCGCATCGAGGTAGGCCACACAGGTGGCTCCCTCCAGTCGTCTGATCAGACGCTGCACCTGCGGGCGTGTCGGCGTCGGCGCTGAAGCTGACGCGCGCTGTTGCGCGCGTGTCGATCGTCCACACCACCGTGGTCAGGCCTGCGGCGTCGGGGCCCGACAAGATCACCGGGCGTGCGCGTCGGTGGCTAGCTGCTTGAGCAGCGCCGCGATCTCTGCGCGATTGCTGGATGCGAAACTCTGCGTAGGGTCGAATGCTTCCGGCCGCACTCAGCGCGCGCGGGTTGGGTCCTCGAGGAACATCGCAGGTCCTCCGTGCTCGATGTCAGTGCAGGGTGCGGGTCTTGCCGGCGAGCATGCCGTCGATGTTGCGTCTGAGCCACGGCTCGGCCAGATGGCGGATCTCGGCATCGCGCGCAGCAGGATGCGCTGCATGATGCGTGTGCGCGCCTGCGCGTCGATGGGCTGCAGAGACTCGCCGCGCGCCGCTTGGTTGAGCTGGCTGATCAGCAGGCCGCAAGCGCCTTCGAGCTTGACCACGGTGTCCCAGTCGCCAGCGCGGGCAGCGTCTCGCAGCATGTCGGCGCTGCGCGCGTTCGATGGCTTCGTAGTAGGTGAGCAATGAGGGCGTTCATCGTCGGGCCCCGGGTTGCGGCGTTCGCCATGTCAGTGCGCCCCTGCGGCTGCGCAGGCTTGCGCTGGCGATGGCGCGCCAGGCGTCGTAGATCGGCTGGATCAAACCGGATGCACTCGGCGATCGCCGCCTCGTCGCTGTTCAGATTGGCCTGAGTCAGCCGCACGTTGACGCAGCCGTACGAGGTCTTGCAGCACGCGCGCGAGCTCGCCGCCGTCCTTCATGCTCAGCCGGCGCGCAGCCTTCTTCGATGATGCGCACTGCGCGTCCGATGGCGCGGCCTCCTTTCTGCACGTCTTGCTCGCGGGATGGCGCTGCGCGCGCGGGCGCATGACGCGAGGAACTCCTCGAACAGCATTTCGATCAGCCGGTGCGGGCTGGCCCCGGATACGCCGGTGTCGGCTTGCACCGTCTGGTACAGAGCCGGCGATGGAGCGATTGTTGGAAGTGTGAGCTGGCAAACATCGGCGCAATCCCTTTCGGTCGGGTTCGTGCTGGCTGCTCTTGTTATCGGCCCCTCGCGCGGCCGACTTGAGCGCGCCGGGCGCTCGTCGATGCGCGCTTTCAGCGCATCGGGGTTAGCTCTTGCTGTTTGTCAGCATCAGCCATCTGCTGCGTGACATAGCTCTGACAGGCTCTGCAACTGGCCCATCTGTGTGTCCAGCGCGGTGTATTGTTTGCGCAGGCGTGCCTCGGTCTGGTGCCACACGGTCTTCTGAGTTCGGCCTGGCGCTTTCGTTGCGACTGATGCTGTCGCGCAGCCCATCGCTGCGCTGGCTGGCGAGCGAGCCCTCGACACCCAGCGCCTGGTCGGCCTGGCTGCGAAACAGTGTCGCGAAGCCGTCGTTGGCCGGTGCCAGCGGTGTCGCTGGCAGAGAACAACTTCCTTCAGCTTCGCCGACATTCGCCAGCGCAGTTGTCGAGCTTGCTGCTGTCGAGATTGATCGTTCCGTCTTCTGCTGCACGTCGAAGCCGATGTCGGCCAGCGCGTGAAGGTGCTGGAGGCGCCGCTGTTGCCGCGCAAGGTGTTGCTGCAGACTCCCGCGCAGTGACACGGCGGCGCTGTCGCCCTGCAGAGTGCCCAGCGGTTTTGTTGGCGGCGTCGTAGCGTTGGTCTGCGTCGCCAGTTCTTTGTTGAGGCCGTTGTAGGCGGTGACGAAGGCCCTTTATCTTGTTGCGGATCGCGTCCGAGTCAGGCGCGGTGGTGATCTGCACCGGCGTGTAGGTCGACGCGCTGCAGCTGCAGCGTCATGCCGTCGACCACGTTGGTCAGCGTGTTGGTGGTGGAGCTGATCGGCGCGCCGTTGAGCAATGCCGACGCGTTGGTCAGCCGCCAGCGCCTGCGACATCGTCACCACGCCCGACCGATGGGTCTAGGCCAGCGCCGACAGACCGCTGGTGTCGACGTTGTTGCTGTCGGCGTCGGTGACGCGTGATCCTGAATCCGTTGGCCGCGCCCGGTGGTGCTGGAGCGGAAACACCAGTCGCGAGCCCGACGCATCGCTCGAGCACGGTGGCGGTGATGCCGGCATTGGCGGCGTTGACCATGTCGCGCACCTCGGCCAGCGATTTGGCCGGCGGGCCGACGCGTGATGTCGATCGCCGTGGCGCCGGGCTTGGCGGTGAAGCTGTTGCCCGCACCCCAGCTGCCGAGTTCGATGTGATGGTGCTCACCGACCAGATCGGTGGCCGCGCCGTAGGTCTTGGAGATGTCCGACCGTGCCTGCGCCAGCTTGGGTCACCTGCACGCTGTAACTGCCTGGCGGTTGTTGGCGGTCGGTGGTCACGCCCACCGGACGCGGCGTCGCTCGAGAGCTGCCGCTGGTCTGGCTCCACGTGCTCGGACTGCGTGAGCGCCGAGGGCGGCGTCACGCAACTGCCGACAGGTCCGACTGCAGCTTCGCCGAACGGCCGACAGCTTGGTCTGCAGGGAAGTGGCCTGCGTCTGCAGTTGAACAATGGGCTGGCGCTCGACCGCGACCAGCTGGTCACGATGCTGTTGACGTCCAATCCGCTGCCGACGCCTGGCGATGAGATGGTGGCCATGGGCTTTACTCTACCTTCGCCTATGGCATTTTCGACATGGCCGCGGCGGACTTGAGTGAAAAAGTCACGCCCCGGCGTTCGATCCGTTGGGGGCCAGCGATGGCGAATCGCGGCCGGCTGCCGGCCACTGCTCACATCACGGCGCAGTTGGGGCCCGTGCGCCGCCATGCGCCTTGCGCATCAACAGCTGCGCAGCAGCGTCAGCACTTCGGTTGCGGCATCTGGTTGGCCTGCGCCACCATCGCGGTGCCCGCCTGTTGCAGGATCTGCGCGCGCGCCAAGTTCGCGGTCTCGGCTGCGAAGTCGGCGTCCATGATGCGGCCGCGTGCGGCGCTCTGGTTCTCGCCGGTGATCTGCAGGTTGGAGATCGCGAACGCGAAGCGGCTCATCGCGGCGCCGTAGGTGGCGCGGTTGGTCGAGATCGCATCGAGCGCGGTGTCGATCGCATCGAGCGCAGTCGATGCAGTGCCGCGTCGTGGTGACGTCGCCGCCCACCGTGGTCGACGGTGGCGGTGGTGACGGTCAGCGTGTCGCCGTTGTTGGGCGCCGATCTGGAAGGTCTGTGCTGCCGGCGCCGGCACCGACGATCGCGGTGCCGTTGAACTTGGTCTGCGACGCGATGCGGGTGATCTCCGCCCGACAGCTGCTGATACTCGGTGTCGAGGTTGATGCGGTCGCCGGTGCCGTTGGAGCCGTTCTGCGCCTGATCGCCAGCTCGCGCATGCGTTGCAGCACGTCGGTCATCGTGGCCAGCGCGCCTTCAGCGGTCTGCGCCAGCGAGATGCCGTCGTTGGCGTTGCGGATCGCGACGTTGATGCCGCGGATCTGGGCATTCATGCGGTCGGCGATCGCCAGGCCGGCGGCGTCGTCCTTCGACGAGTTGACACGCAGGCCCGGAGGACAGACGCTGCAGCGACGTCGCCAGCGAATCTCTTCGAGGTCGCCAGGTTGCGCTGCGCGTTCAGCGACGAGATGTTGGTGTTGATGGTCTGAGACATGAGCACTCCTTGCCGAATCGACGCGTCCGGCTTTCTACGGCTCGTCGGGGTTCAGGCCGAATGAGAAGCCTGCATGAAGCGAGTTTTCGTCAGCTAGCCGCTCGAGCGATCGATCGATGTGATGGCGTTTGGCGCGCCAGTTCGTCGCTTGTGTCGCCAAAGAAAAAGGCCGCCCCGGAGGGGCGGCCTTGCCGCGACGCGGTGCGCGCTGCGGCGCGGCGCGTTTCAGCAGTCAGCGCAGCAGCGCCAGCACCTGGTTGCGGCAACTGGTTGGCCTGCGCAACCATCGCCGCTGCCGGCCTGCTGCAGGATCTGGGCACGCGACAGGTTCGCGGTTTCCGGCTGCGAAGTCGGCGTCCATGATGCGGCCGCGCGCGGCAGCTCTGGTTCTCGCCGGTGATCTGCAGGTTGCTGATCGCGAAGCTGAAGCGGCTCATCGCGGCACCGTAGGTCGCGCGGCTGGTCGTGATGGTGTCCATCGCGCGGTGTCGAGCGCAGCCGACGGCGGTCGAGGCGTGCAGCCGCGGTCGTCAGGCCGCCGGTCACCGTGGTCACGGTCGGCGCGTGGTGATCGTCAGCGTGTCGCCGTTGTTGGCGCCGACCTGAAGACTCTGCGCACCGGCGCCGGCAGCCGACGATCGCGGTGCCGTTGAACTTGGTCTGCGCCGCGATACGCGTCACTTCGGCAGACAGCTGCTGGTATTCCGGTGTCGAGGTTGGCGCGGTCGCTCGGTGCCCGTTGGAGCCGTTCTGCGCCTGGATGGCCAGTTCGCGCATGCGCTGGAGCACGTCGGAGACCGTGGCCAGCGCGCCTTCAGCGGTCTGCGCCAGCGAGATGCCGTCGTTGGCGTTGCGGATCGCGACGTTGATGCCGCGGATCTGCGCGTTCATGCGGTCGGCGATCGCCAGGCCGGCGGCGTCGTCCTTCGACGAGTTCGACGCGCAAGCCCGAGGACAGGCGCTGCAGCGACACGGCCAGCGAGTCTTTCGAGCGTCGACAGGTTGCGCTGCGCATTCAACGATGACACGTTGGTGTTGATGGTCATTGCCATTTTGAGACTCCTTCCAGTTGACACGAATCCGGCTCATGAGCCGCCGGGTTTGCCCGACGCCGGACGCATCCTGTTGGCCTTTGGGGCATCAGTCCGTCCAACCGGACCACGTCCCCTTGCGGGAGGCGTTGCATGGCTTATCGGAGGTGACCAAATCGAACTTGAGGGTTTTAGCAAGTCTGTTCGAGCGATTGAACCGTGAACGAATGCACGCCATTGGGCAGCGCAGGGGCAGGAACAGCGCGATCTAATGCGGCGCTTGTTCGCTCTTTGCGATCGGCACACGACTGCGACTCACCATCGCGCATGGCCCAGCTCGCCCTGGTGATGATCGCGCGCAACGAAGCGCGCTGCATTCGAGCGCTGTCTGGACAGCGTGCGCGCGCACGTCGACGCGATGGTCGTGCTCGACACCGGCTCCGACGACGACACCGCGGGCATCGCGCAGCGCGCCGGCGCCCGCGTGGCCGACTTCACCTGGTGCGACGACTTCTGCCGCGCGCACGCAACGCGGCGCTGCAGCTCGCCGATGCCGGCTGGTCGCTGGTGCTCGACGCCGACGAGTGGCTGGTCGATGGCAGCGACGGCGCTTGCAGGAACTGCGCCGCGCGCCGCCGTCGTCTGTCGGCGTGATCCGCGTCGACAACCTGTTCGGCGCCGATGCGGCCGCCGCCGTCGTGCTCGGCGAGCTGGCTGTCGCGCGTGCTGCCGCGCGGTGCGCGCTACGAGGCCGCGTGCACGAGCAGCCCGACGCTGCACTGGCCGCGGCGGCGCCTGGACGTGGCGGTGCGGCACGACGGCTATCTCGACGCGCGATGCGCGGCAAGCAGGGGCGCAACGACCATCTGCTGCGCCTCGCGCTGGCGCCGAGCATCCCGACGACGCCTATCTGCACTATCAGCTGGGCAAGGATCTCGAGCTGCGCGCTCGCTATGCCGAGGCGCTGCCGCACTACCAGCAGCGCGCAGGGCCGCAGCCGCGGCTGCCGAGCCCTGGCGTCACGATCTTGTTGCTGCGCTTGCTGTTCACGCTGAAGAAGCTGGCCCGCTTTGGCGATGCGGTGCAGCTGGCCGCAGGCGCAGCACGACGCGTTACGGCGACTCGCCCGACTTCTGCTTCGCGCTCGGCGATCTGCTGCTCGAATGGGCGGCGCACGAGCCGACGCGCGGTGCCGCGCTGGTGCCGGTGATCGAATCGGCCTGGCAGCGGGCGGTGGCGCATCGGCGAACGGCCCGAGCTGCCCGACAGCGTGCACGGTCGAGGCAGCTTTCTGCCGGCGCACAACCTGGCGGTGCTGTATGCGGGCCTCGACGCGCTGCGACGAGGCCGAACGCTGGCGCGCGACGCGAACAGGCGATGCGCGCTCGCCCAGTCCGGCTGAGCCGCTGCGAGGCTGGCACCGCGAAAACAGCGGTGCACTGACCGGCGTTCGGCACGCTGCCACACGTGCGGCCGCACTACGCCTCGGGCAGGATACTGCACGCCATGGTCCGCACTCGTCCTTGCCCGGAACCGCCGCTGCCGCGCGGCGGCTCGCCCGCCCAACGGCGTGGCGCATCCGCACTTCCTGAACGGTCGGTCTCACGCGGCGTTGGAGCAGTCGGCCGCACGCCGTTCAGGGCGTTCGAGCAGGCGGCGAGTCTGCTCGCGCGACACCGCCTACGCCTTGAGCGCAGCCCATGCCGCCGATCAAGCTGGCGGTCCGCATGCGCGCCGTGGCGCTGGCTGCGCGCGCTGCGCAGCGAGCAGCCCGAGCTGACGCTGGCCTACACGCTGGAGTCGCATGCCTGGCTGAGCTCGGCGTCTGCGCCACGAGGCGGTGACTGGTGCTGCAGGCGCTGCCGCCGCGAGCGCCACGCGACCCCATCTACCACGTGTCGCTCGCCGTCGCGCTTGCAGCGGCTGCAATCAGCCACCGAGCCGGCGGTGCAGTCCTTCTTCGGACGCGCTGGCGCTCAAGATCGACGACGCGCTGGCGCACTTTCGCGCTGGGCATGTCGTTCAGGGAGCTCGGCCTCGAAGGCCGAGGCGGCCGAATGCGTGCGCACCGCGCATTGGCGCTGGGGCTCGGGCACCAGCGAACTGTCCGGCGCGCGCGTTGCTGGTGTTTCTGGAGCGCGAGGCCGTGCCGCTGGGACTTTGCCGATACCGAACTCACCCAATTGCGGCAGGCGGTACAGGCAGCGCCGCCGGCGCGGTCGCGCTGGAGACTGGCGCCTTCGTGCACGCAGTGCTGGTCGACGAGCCGCTCGAGCAGCACAAGGTGGCGACGCCACTACGCACGGCATCTGACCGCACGCGCTGTGGCCGCTGCCGCGCCTCCAGGCGCGGGCGCGACGATGACCGCCTGCGCGTCGGCTACCTCTGTCGGCCGACTTTCACCAGCACGCCACCAGCCAGCTCACGGTGCAGATGTTCGAAGCGCCACGATCGCTCGCGCTTCGAGGTGACGCTGTTCTCCGCGGGCGCCGATGACGGCACGGCGCTGCGCCAGCGCATGCAAGCGGCGAGCCGAGCACTTCGTCGACCTGCATGGTCTGGGCTGCCGCAGATGGCCGCGCGCGATCCGCGAGCGCGGCATCGACATCCTGGTCGACGTCAAGGGCGCAACCTACGGCAGCGTGATGCAGGTGATGGCGCATCGTCCGGCGCCTGTGCAGGTGAACTGGCTCGGCTTTCCGGGCACCAGCGGTGCCGCCTACATCGACTACTTGATCGGCGACCCCGTGGTCACGCCCGCTCGACGCACGCAGCTTCGGCGAGCAGCATCGCGCAGATGCCGCTGCTGCTATCAGCCGAACGACAGCCAGCGCGCGCTGCCGCAAGCCGTCAGCCGCGGGCGATCTGGGGCTTGCCCGAGCGACGCCTTGGTGCTGTGCGGCTTCCACCAGTCGTACAAGATCTCACGCGACGTTTTCGACAGCTGGTGCCGCCTGCTGCATGCGCTGTCCCGACGCGGTGCTGTGGCTGCTTGTGCTGGAACGCCAACGTGCAGGCCGCGCCTCACCAGTGCCGCAGCGCAGCGCAGGCATCGATCCGGCGCGGCTCGTGTTCGCGCCGCGGCTGCCGGCCGACCAGCATCCGTCGCGGCTGGCTGCCGCCGACATCTTTCTCGGACACCTGGCCCTGCAACGCCCACACCACCGCGAGCGAGGCCTGTCGGGTCGGCGTGCCGCCGGTGCACGCTGATCGGCGATACGCCTTCGCGCAGCGGCGTCGCAGCGAGCCTGCTGCACGCCAGCGGCTTGCCCGAAGCTGGTGTGCCGCGACGTCGCCGCACTACGAACGCGCACCGTGCTCGAGCTAGCAGCCGCACCGCAGCGCCGCGCCGCGCTGCGCGCGCAGCTGATCGAGCCAGCGATGCCGGGCCGCTGTTCGACGGCGCGCGCTTCGCACGCCGACATCGAAGCGCTTGTACCGAGCGGATGTGGGCGCGCGCGGTCGCCGGGCAAGCAGCCCGCTCACCTGACGGCGCAACCGAGCCTCGGCTAGGCCGGCGCTGCCAAGGCAGTGGGCAATACGCGGATCTGCCGGCTGATCTCGGCATCTCGGGCGCTTGCGCCTACATCTCAACGCCTACCCGAGGCGTCGGCGCGTGTAGCGCCGGCCATGACGACCCGGAATCGACGCCGCACATGAGCAAGCTTCCCGACATCCATCTGTGCATCCGTGCAGCCGTTGGGCTACGTGCATTCGCTCGGGTTGCATTGACCCGGCGCGCTACTTCCGGCTACCAGTTCCGGCGCTTCGGCGCGCGCGTCAGCATGGCCAAGAACCGGCTTGCGCCACGACGCCGTGAACTTCGTGTTCGGCGCCCACCTCGGATTCGATGCTGCGCCAGCGCGAGCGGCACGCCTGCGTGTTCGTCAACCTCGAGCAGTTCGGGCGAGGGCGGCGCCAAGGTGTCGCCCGCCTACCTGAGCCTGCTGGCCAGCTCCGCGCGTGGTCGACTACGACCCTGACAACCGTGCCGGCCTACGCCAAGCGACGCTGACGACGGTGCCGGTGGTGCCGATGCTGTACGCGCCTTACCTCGCAAGCTCCGCGACCCTGCCGCTGGAGCAGCGTCCGATCGACCTGTTGTTCATCGGCAGCATGAACCCGCGCCGCCGCGCGCTGACTCGACCGCATCGAGGCGGCTGGGCGTGCAAGTCGGGTTGTTCGACTCGGCGCTGTACGGCGAAGAGCGCGACCACTTCATCACGCAGGCCAAGGCAGTGTTGAACATGCACTTCTACGACAGCAGCCGCTTCGAGCAAGTGCGCGTGTCGCATTGCCTCGTCGCTCGGCACGCCGGTGATCTCCGAGCGCACGAGCGCCTGCCGCGCCGCATGCCGCTTTCGAAGGACTGCGTGCAGTGGTTCGACGAGCGATCGCTCGAACAGTGTCTTCGCCGAGGACTTCGGCACGCGCAGCCTTCTACGAGCGCGGCACAGCGCTGCACTCGAACGCTTTCGGGGTGCAGACCCGGTCGAGGCCTACGCCGACCTGCTGCGCGCTTCGCCAGCCGGCTTCGGCCGCGCGCATCACGAGCGCCGGCCGCAGCGCCTGTGGCGGCCGACGCGCATCACACCTCGGCTCGGGCAAGGACTACAAGAGCTGGCTGGCTCAACGTCGACGTGCTGGCGCGCGCCGAACCCGACCTGGTGCTCGACCTGTCGCAGCCGCTGCATCTGCCACTGCACGCCGAGTCGGCCACGATCGGGCGCGGTGCGAACTCGCCGAGGCCAGCGTCGACGTGATCGTGCGCCAACAACGTGCTCGAGCACGTAGCCGACCTGCCGCAATTCATGACGCAACTGCCTCAGCTGCTGCGCGTCGGCTGGCGTCAGCTGCGCGATCGAGGTGCCGTACGAGCACGCGCCCACCGCGTGGCAGGACCCGACCCATCGTGCGCGCCATGAACGAGAACTCGTGGCTCTACTACCGCGACTGGTTCTGGTACCTCGGCTGGTTCGAGCACCGCTTTGCCGTGCAGACGTCAGTGCTACCTCGACCTCGAGTTGCGCGAGGTGCCGCGTGAACGCGCGGCCTTCATGCGCCTCACGTTAGAGAAGGTGGTGACCACACCGCGCGAGCGCATGGTGGCGCGCACGATGGGCGCCACGCTGCGGGTGCCTGAAGACACGCTCGACGCTGCCTGGCTGTACCGTGAGCGTACGGTGGATCTTGCAGCGCCCGCCGACGCATCGGCAAACCCCGCAAGCGCAGGTGGCCTGAAGTCTCAGTGACCGCGTCGCGATCTCGCGGCGTTCCTGCGTTAGATCGATGTGGCGGCCACCGTGGCCGCCGCCCGTTGATCTGAGGGCCGGCCGATCCGCGTTCAGGCGGCCTGAAGCTCGAGCGGTCTGGTCGCGGGTTGGCTGGCCAGCAGGCGCCGCCAGAAGGCGGTGAACTCGGCGCACAAGGCGTCGAGGCTGCCGCTGTGCTGCTCCAGCAGGGCCGGGTATTCAAGCACCACCAGATCGTCAGCCAGGTGCTGCACGGCGCGCTGGCTGGCCACCGCGATCGCGTTCACGGCTTGCGCCGCTGTGATGCGGCCCTCCTGCCAGGCCGCGAATGCGTACGCGATCCAGCACAGGAAGGCGATGCGTGCGCTGTGCGAGCGCCGGCCATGGGTCGTCTGCTGTTCATGCTGGCGGAACACGCCGAGGTAGTCGAGCACACAGGCCAGCGGCAGGTGCCGCGACGCCTCCAGCAGAAAGCCGACGTCCGGCAAGCCGAAATAGTTCAGGCCCTGTGCGGGAGGCCGCGGATAGTGGCGCGCACCTTCGGCGCTGAGCACCATGTTGGATAGCTCGCCGAGCCAGTTGTCGCAGACGGTCACCGTGGTGGCAAACAGTTCGTCGGCACCGAGCGTGACCACCCGCTGCTCGCCCGCGCTGACGAACGCAGGCACCGGTACGCTGAACGCGGGCCGACCGTCGCTCGCGCTGAGCCAGCGTCGGCTGATGGTGGCTGCGACGCGGTGGTTGGCGTGTGCCTGGGCGTGCGTTTGGTAGAAGTCAGGATAGATGATGTCGTCGTCGAGGTGGAAGTGAACCAGCGGGGTCTGCCATCCCAATGGTCGAGGAAGCGCCTGATGGTTCAGGTAGAAGTTCTGCGGGCCGCGCACCACCAGCAGATCGATGCCGGACAGCAAGCCGTCGAACTGCCCGTCGCGGATCATCGCGGTGATTTCGGCACCGGGGCTGTCGTCCGACAGAATCACGCGAAAGTCCCTGAAGCGCTGCTGACGCAGGGCCCAGGAACGCCTCGCCCAGGAAGTCTTTCTTGTAAGCCGGAATGAGCGTGGTCAACAGGGTCATGCGGCTGCCCTTTCGGCGGCAGGCGCGGCCGGCTTCCAGAAGGCGAACAGGGGCTCGTGCGCGTTGCATCCGCTGTCGAACGGGTCGACACCGGGAAGCAGCGAGTCGTGCCGCAGCAGGCGGCCCTCGGGCGGCGCGGAAGTAGCGCTCGATGTCGCCGCCGAACAGGCGGACATGGTCGTCCTGATCGAAGAACTGGCGCGCGAACTGCGGGCTGACAGGTCCCTCGACCTCGAAGGTGGTCCGCAGTCGCGCGGCGTACGGCGTCTGCGCGATCAGCACGCCAGGGGGCGCGATGCAGCGGTGAAACTCCGCCAGTGCGCGCGCCGGATCGGCGACATGTTCGAGCACGTGGTTGCGAGATGATCATGTCGAATTCGGCGTCCGCGAACGGCAGGTGTTCGACATCGATCTGCAGATGCCCGGCTCGCGTCGGATTCAGGTCGCCACGCACGTAGCGTGACGGGCCCAGCGCCTCGATCAAGCGCTCCAGGTGCCATTCCGGTGCGATGTGCAGTACTCGAGCGCCGGCGATCGCCTGCTGTAGGCCCGCGGCCTGCAGGTAGAGCCATAGGTGACGGTCGCGGTTCGGTGCAGCGGCAGGCCGGGCACTGGTAGACGGTGAGATCCGAGCTCGACCATGTCGATCGTTCGAATGAAATCGCTGCGCAGGCCTATGTGCGGGTGTGGCAGCCACCGGTCGACCGACTGCTGGCAAACGGAGCATCTTGGCATGTGTTGTTCGCTTGGATATGTGGGTGTCGGCGCGCTGCTGTCCTCGGCGTGCCGCGCTCTAGCGGCGCGCCAGGAACGCCTCGTCGATGCGGCCGCACAGCGTGGGGATCGGGCCGAACTCGGAATACTTGGCGGCGAGCCGCTGTGCCGAAGTCGTAAAACGCGGCCGGCAGGTGGTGATCGTTGAGCGCAGGTTGTTGGAACAGCGGCAGCCGCACGACGCGCGCAGACATGCGGTGCTCATGGATCGCTGCCAAACACAGATCCGGTGGCCCATAGATGCCAGCCGAACTGCGGATCGATGCGGTGAATCGAACGCCGCGACACTACCAAACCCAATTCGTCGATCAGAGACGGCCCGTTCCGACGACGGGTGGTCGAACCCACTGCAACCGGTCGATCACGAAACCCGCCGGCGCGTAACCCTGCGGCGGCGGGATCGACCGCCATGCCAGCAAAGCCGATCAGGGTGCGATCGCGTTCGGCAGTTGGGATGTCCGCCAGCATCGACTGCAGGCGCGCGCCGAATCCGCTGGGAAATACACATCCTGGTGGCACCATAGCACCCACTCGGCATCGCACTGCGGCAGCGCGGTGGCCAGCGCCTGGCCGGGGTCGCTCGCACCACGGCCGACGACGATGCGCGCGTCCGACTTCGCGCAGGCCAGGCGACAGCTCGACATTCAAGCGCAACTGGCGCTCCGCGGGTGGTCGGCACGACCACGCAGAAGCGGCCGGTCGGCGCCGGCGCTGGCGGCGGCTCGAAGGTGCGGTGCGCCGCCACCAGCATGCGATCGATGCGCAGGCGGCGCAGCGGCGTGACAGGTGGCACGCCGAGCGTTTCAGCGAGCGCTGCCGCGGCCTGCTCGAACGCCGGCTTAGCGGCTGCGGCCAGTGCGGCGGCGACGGCGTGGGCGCGTCCAGCCGGCATCGAGGAACAGCTTGTACAGCGACGCCGGGTCGTGGTGCTGCAGCGCGCCAGGCGGCCAGGCGGCCGACTCGTCGTCCTCGCCGCGCTTAGGTCGTTCTCAACAATTGCGCGCAGCAGCGACGCCGACCCGACGTTGGGCGTCGACCCACAGCTTCGCATCGGCGGCTGCATGGTCGACAAGCCGGCGCAACAGCGCCAGCGGGTCACCGCAGCGCCGCAGATCGTCAGCGAGCATGATCTAGGTCTGCCTTCGGTTCGTGAGGCCGCGCGGGCAGTGCTGCGGCGCTGCTGCGATGCCAGCTACTAGTTCGAGTGGCGTGCACGGTAGTCACGTTCCAGCGTGCCGTCGCCGCCGATCTCGAGAAACACGCGAGGCGGCGGGGAGGTGTTGAAGCAGCCACGCACTGCGGCTCCGCCTGCACAGCCGCCCGCGTCGTCCGCCACTCGTTGCAGGCGTGCGCACGCCGCCGCCGACAGCCACCAACATGCCAGGGCGCACCGGTGTCGTGCTCGAAGCCGTCGTCGTCATGCGCGCAATGTTCGGCCGACAGCACCGCAGCCGATCCGCAGAGCAACGGCACTGCGGCGGGGTTGGTTGAGGTGCCGTGAAGAGCTCACGCCCGCCTGTCGTCCGTTTTCCTACATGCACGATGGAACTTCCGGGACTGAAGATCGCGAATCCGCACCGATGTTCTGCGGATCGGCGGGTCTCTACAGTCACGTCCATCGGAACAACGGCCTGACAGCCACGGGTATCGAATGACCGCTGACCAAGTGCTTGCCGAGATCCGCGAAGCCAACCTGTCTTACCTGATGTTGGCGCAGACACTGATTCGAAGCGACCGCGAGCAGGCGCTGTTCCGTCTTGGGCATCGGCGAGGACAGCGCCGCGTTGATCGACGCGCTGGCACCGGCGCAAATGATGAAGATCGCGTCGTGCAACACCTTGCTGTGCCGCATGCGCTGCGACGACGACATGGTGTGGGGCCTGCTCACCAACCACGGCAAGCCGGCCGCCAACGACGGCGTGTCGCGTTTGCACGCATCGATCCTGATGGCGGGCCGCCATCAGGAAGCGGCCTGAAGGCCACACATCCGATCACAGGCCGACCTGCACCGCAGGCAGCCCATCGCACACCGGAGCGCCACATGAGAGTCAAGAGCATCCTCACCGAAGCCAAGCAAATCGACCGCGCAGTGGAGCTGATCCAGCTGGGCGCACGGCTGCAGGTGCTGGAAAGCGGAAACCGATCTCAGCTACGAGCGCTTGCTGCGCCTGTACAAAGAGGTCGCCGGCAAGAGCCCGAGCAAGGGCCAGCTGCCGTTTTCGACCGACTGGTTCATGACCTGGCAGCCCAACATCCACGCCAGCCTGTTCCTGAACACGCATGAGTATCTGAACAAGGCCGCCGAGATCGACGAGATCGACATCGTCATCAAGGCCTACAAGCTGTATCTCGAGCAGATTCGGGCCCAGGGACTGGAGCCGCAGCTGTCGGTCACCCGCGCCTGGCGGCTGGTGAAGTTCGTCGACAACGGCATGCTGACGATGACGCCGTGTTCCAAGTGCGGCGGCCACTTCGTGACCCACCCGCACGAGATCGCGCGTCACTACGTGTGTGGGATGTGCAACCCGCCGGCGCGTGCGGGCAAGGGCGCCAGAGCGGATCCTTGCGGTCAGCGTTGGAAATTCACTGATCTTTTCGGCGCGCAGCCTTCAGAATGGTTGCGGACCTGCCGAATGACACCGACAGGTCCTGGTTTACTTGCTTGTCTCCTCCTAGTGGCACCCATCGAGTGCCCTTGCGGCGCGTCGCTCAGGCAACGCGCCGCTTCTTCTTGGCGTCGTCGCGTCGGCCGCCGCCGCGCGGCCGTGATCGGCGGGCAATGCAGCGTGTAACCCGCTCAAGAGCGTTACCCGTGAGCCGATAAGGCTGAAGCGGCAGACGCGCCATCAAGGGCCGTCGACCGATCAGGAAGCGCTCACATGTTCGTCATCATCGGCTGGGTCGTTGCGCTGGGCTGCGTGTTCGGCGTGTTCATTGCGCACGGCGGCAACATCAGCGTCGTGCTGCATGCGTTGCCGTTCGAGCTGACGACCATCATGGGCGCGGCGCTCGGCGCCTTCATCGCCAACAACCAGATGAAGGTGCTCAAGTCCTCGGCGGCCGGGCTGGCGACGCTGCTTCAAGGGCAGCAAGTACACCAAGGCGCGCTACATGGAGCTGATGGCGCTGCTCTACGACATCCTGCAAAAGGCGCGCAAGGAAGGCCTGATGTCGATCGAGAAGGACGTCGAGGAGCCGCAGAGCTCGCCGCTGTTTCAGAAGTACCCGACGGTCGGCGGCGACCATCACGTCAGCGAGTTCATCACCGACTACCTGCGCATGATGGTGTCGGGCAACCTGAACGCGCACGAGATCGAATCGCTGATGGACAGCGAGATCGAGACCCACCACCACGAAGCGCACGCGCCGGTGGGTGCGCTGCAGCGGCTTGCCGGCGGCTTGCCGGCCTTCGGCATCGTGGCGGCGGTGCTCGGCGTGGTCAACACGATGGGCTCGGTGGGCCAGCCGCCCGCGGTGCTGGGCGCGATGATCGGCTCGGCGCTGGTCGGCACGTTCCTCGGCATCTTGCTGAGCTACGGCATCTTCGAGCCGCTCGGCCGGTCTGCTGGAGCAGAAGGTCGACGAGAGCGGCAAGGAGCTGCAGTGCATCAAGACCACGCTGCTGGCGTCGATGCAGGGCTATGCGCCGCAGGTGGCGATCGAGTTCGGGCGCAAGGTGCTGTATTCGACCGAGCGTCCGACGTTCATCGAGCTTGAAGGGCATGTGAAGGGCAAGAAGTGAACGCGCATCGCTCGGTGGCCGGTGTTGCGTGCGAGAGAGCCCGCGGGTCGCGCCCCGCCGGCGGTCACTTTCATTTGCTGGCCCAAATGAAAGTAACTAAAGCAAAAGGCCTGAACACGATTTGGCTCGCTGACATGGCAACAACCCACGACCACCGGTTGTTCGATGCAGTTGGCCATGAGGCGCCGATGCACCGAGCACAAAGACAGGCGGTGCATCCGTGGCCAAAGGCACCGCGAATTGAACCCGTTTCGTTCGGAGGTTCTACTCCAGATGGCTCGGTCAAATCGTATTGAGCCCCTTTGCTTTGGCTACTTTCATTTGGGGCCGCAAATGAAAGTAGCTCGGCCTGCCGGCCGAGACCGGCGCGCTGCTGCAAGCAGAACAAGTGGAGGGCTGACAAAGTGGCCGGCGACTCGAAAAAACTGCAGCCGATCATCGTCAAGAAGATCAAGCGCGGTGGCCATGGCCACCATGGCGGCGCCTGGAAGATCGCCTATGCCGACTTCGTGACGGCGATGATGGCGTTCTTCCTACTGATGTGGCTGCTCGGCTCCACCACCGAGGGCGACAAGAAGGGCATTGCCGACTATTTCTCATCGCCGATGAAGGTGGCGATGTTTGGCGGAGCGGGATCGGGCGATGCGTCGCACGTGCTCAGGGGCGGCGGCCAGGACCTGACACGCACCACCGGCCAGGTGAAGCGCGGCGATGTCGAGTCTGAGCGCAAGACGATCAACCTGAAGGCGCTCAAGGAAGAACAGATCCGTGCCGAGATTGCCCGCTTGCGAACCCTGCAGAGAGCGCATCGAAGGCGAGTTGCAGAGCAATCCGGGCTTGGGCGCGTTCCGCTCGCAGATCCTGCTGGAGATGACGCGCGATGGCTTGCGCATTCAGATCATCGATGCATTGAACCGGCCGATGTTCGCCAGTGGCTCGGCACAGGTGCAACCCTACATGCAGGAGCTGCTGCGCGCGATCGGCGCGGTGCTGGCCGAGGTGCCCAACCGCCTCACGCTCGAGGGCCATACCGATGCCACGCCGTTTTCGGGCGGCGAGCGCGGCTACAGCAATTGGGAGCTGTCGGCCGACCGCGCCAACGCGTCGCGCCGCGAGCTGCTGGCCCGGCAGCTTGCCCGACGATCGCGTGCTGCGCGTGCAGGGCCTGGCGGCCAGCCAGTTGCTCAAGCGCGAACAGCCCGACGATCCGGCGAACCGTCGCATCAGCATCGTCGTGATGACGCGCGAAGCCGAAGACGCGATCTTCAAATCGCAGCCGGCCGACAACGCGCAAGGTGACCCGTCGATCAAACCCGAACGACCCACGGTGGTCTCAAGTCTCGCCGCCATCCGGCCGATAACAAGCGCATGGCGCGCCCGCAGTGCGCGCGCTCCGAAGCGACGAAGACCGTCATGAGCAACCCCGCCGACCTGAAGTATCCTGATCGTTGATGACTTTTCCACCATGCGGCGCATCGTGCGCGGCCTGCTCAAAGAAATGGGCTGCAACAACGCCGAAGAAGCCGAAGACGGCGCCGTCGCGCTGGCGGCGCTGAAGGCGCAGAAGTTCGACTTCGTGGTGTGCGACATCAACATGCCGAACATGAACGGCTTCGAGTTCCTGAAGGCCGTGCGCGCCGACGACTCGCTCAAGCACATCCCGGTGCTGATGGTCACCGCTGAGGCGCGCAAGGGAAGACATCGTGCTGGCCGCGCAAACCGGTGCCTCTGGCTACATCGTGAAGCCGTTCACGAAGGCCACCCTCGAAGAGAAGGTGCAGAAGATCGTCCAGAAGATCGCAGCCTGAGCCCGCGTCTTTGCAACAACTCCGCGAGGCACGCCCGATGAAGATGGACGACCTCGCCGCACTGATGCCCAGGGGCCGGTGACGGCGTCGCCCGAAGTGTTCCAGCAGCTCGGCGCGATCACGCGCATGCTGCACGACACGCTTGCAGCAGCTCGGCGTGATGCCCAAGCTGCAGGCGGCCGCCGACGGCCTGCCTGACGCACGCAGCCGCTTGAACTACATCGCCAACAAAACGGCACAGGCCGCCGAGAAGGTGCTCGATTCGGTCGACATCAGGCCAAGCAGGAGCACCAGCGAATCGCGGCCGACACACGCAAGCTCGCCATCGCGTTGATTGCCGACCCGGTGCGCGCGGTGGCTTCCGGGCGACGTGCTGAACTTCGTCGGTGACGTCGAAGCGCGCACGCGCCAAATCGATCAGCACCTCACCGACATCATGCTGGCGCAGGATTTTCACGACCTCACCGGCCAGGTGGTGGCCAAGGTGGTGACGCTGGCCACCGATCTCGAAGACAGCCTGTTGAAACTGCTGGTGCAGGCGGTGCCGCCAGAGCAGCGTGACAAAGTTGTCGAAGTCCAGGGCTTGCAAGGTCCGGTGGTCGATGCGGACGAGGCGCAGCGACGTCGTGAAGGACCAGACCGAGGTCGATGACCTGCTGGCGAGTCTCGGCTTTTAGCGCGCTAGCGATCCAGGTGATCACCCACCAGTTGTAAAAGGGCAGGCTGCAGGCCTGCGCTTCGGGCTTAAGAAAACGCGGGCGTCGGCACGATGGCGGAACCGATTCGTCGTTTCGCCCATGGCCGACCAGCAAGACCGCAAGCTTACCAGCCTCGCACCGGCGCATCGCCGCGCGCGCGAGGACGGCCAGGTCGCGCGTTCGCGCGATCTCGCTCATCTGCTGCCGATGGTGGCGGGCGTGGCGCGCTGGTGGTCTTGCGCGCCTGCAGCGACACCGCCGCCGGACAGTTGCTGAGCCGACGGGCTGCGCTTCAATGCCGCCGCCGTGGCCGAACCGCAGGCGATGCTGCAGGCGCTGTCGCAGCAAGCGCAGCGCTTGATGATGGTGTTGCTGCCGCTGGGCGGTGGCATGGCAGCGGCCGGTGCGGTGGCGGCTGTGGTGTCCGGCGGCTGGAACTTCTCCGCAAGCCGCTGGCCCCGACCTTTCCAAGCTCAACCCGCTGTCGGGTCTTGCGCGCATGTTCTCGAAGGCGCATCTGGGCGACACGCTCAAGGCGAGCCCTGCTCGCGCTGGTGCTTGGCGCGATCGGCGCCTTCGTGCTCAGCCGCTCGCTGGCGCGCTATCACGACGCGCTGGCGATGTCGTTGCCGGTGGCGCTGTCGCACACCGCGCAGGCCGTGCTGTGGCGGCGTGTGGTGGCTGTTGTTGCCGCTGGCCGCTTTGCCGCCGATCGACGTGCCGCTGCAGCGCCACCTGTGCGCTGAAGCGCCTGAAGATGAGCCGCGAGGAGGCCAAGCAGGAACATGAAGGAGCTCGAGGGCAACCTCGAGATCAAGGCCAAGGTCGAACGCGCGATGCGCGAGATGGTCAAGCGCCGCATGCTGGCCGCCGTGCCCAAGGCCGACCTGGTGGTGATGAACCCGACCCACTACGCGGTGGCGCTGAAGTACGACGACGCCACGATGGCCGCGCCGCGCGTGGTCGCCGAAGGGCGCCGACCTGCTGGCGATGCGCATCCGCGACATCGCGCAGCGACGCCAAGGTGCCGGTGCTGCAGTCGCCGCCGCTGGCGCGTGCGCTGTACGCGCACGCCGAGATCGATCGCGAGGTGCCGGCCGCGCTGTTTGCCGCGGTGGCGCAGGTGCTGGCCTACGTCTACCAGCTGCGCGCCGCGCTGATCGGCAAGGCGCCGATGCCGCAGGCCGTGCCCGAGCCGACCGCTGCCCGCCGGGCTCGATCCCGCACGTCGAAGCAACAGACCTCGCCGCGTGCCGACGATCGGACGCGACGCGCGAAGCGACCGCTGATGAACGCCCTGACTCAACGCCATGCTCGGCCCGGCCGCGCCGACGCGGTCAGCGCGCTGATGGCGCCGCTCGTTCATCGTGATGGTGCTGGCGATGATGGTGCTGCCGCTGCCGCCGTTCGCGCTGGACCTGCTGTTCACCTTCAACATCGCGATGGCGCTGATGGTGATGATGGTCGGCGGCCTACATGGTGCGGCCGCTCGACTTCGCCGGCGTTCCCGACGGTGCTGCTGCTCGACGACGCTGCTGCGCCTGTCGCTCAACGTCGCGTCCACCCGCGTCGTGCTGCTGCGAGGGCCACACCGGCACCGGCGCCGCCGGCACAGGTGATCGAGTCGTTCGGCCACTTCCTGATCGGCGGCAACTTCGCGGTCGGCCTGATCGTGTTCGCGATCCTGGTGGTCATCAACTTCATCGTCGTCACCAAGGGCGCCGGAGCGCATCGCCGAGGTCGGCGCGCGCTTCACGCTCGACGCGATGCCCGGCAAGCAGATGGCGATCGACGCCGACCTGAACGCCGGCCTGATCGACGAGAAGGAGGCCAAGCGCCGCCGCGCCGAAGTGGGCGACGAGGCCGAGTTCTTCGGCTCGATGGACGGTGCGTCAGCAAGTTCGTGCGCGGCGACGCGATGGCCGGCATGCTGATCCTGTTCATCAACATCATCGGCGGCTTCGTGATCGGCGTGGTGCAGCACGACCTGTCGGCCGCGCAGGCCGCCGAACAGCTACATCCTGCTGGCGGTCGGCGATGCGCTGGTGGCGCAGATCCCCGGCGCTGCTGATCTCGGTGGCCGCGGCGATGGTGGTCTCGCGCGTCGGCAAGGAGCACGACGTCGGCAGCCAGATCGCGACGCAGGTGTTCAGCTCGCCGCGCGCGCTGGCGCATCACCGCCGGCGTCGATCGGCGCGCTCGGCGCTGATCCCGGCATGCCGCACGTCGTGTTCCTGCTGATCGCCTCGGCGATCGGCTGGCTGGCGCCTGGTGGCTGCAGCAGCGCAGAAGCAACGCGCGAGACGCCAGCACAGCGACGCAGCCGCCGGCCGAGCGCCGCCGGCCAACGCCGAGGCGAGCTGGGACGACCTGCATGCCGGTCGACACGCTGGGCCTCGAGGTCGGCTACCGCCTGATCGCGCTCGTCGACAAGGCGCGCCAGGGCGACCTGCTGGCGCCGCATCAAGGGCGTGCGCAGAAGTTCGCGCAGGACGTCGGCTTCCTGCCGCCGCCGGTGCACATCCGCGACAACCTCGAGCTGAAGCCCAGCGCGTACCGCCTCACGCTGCGCGGCGCCGTCGTCGGCGAGGGCGAGGCCTTCCCGGGCATGCTGGCTGGCGATCAACCCGGGCGGCGCGACGCACGCAGCTGATCGGCACGCGCGACCACCGACCCGGCCTTCGGCCTGCCCGCGGTGTGGATCGAGGAACGCCAGCGCGAGAGCAGCCCAAATGGCCGGATTTACGGTCGTTGATTGCTCGACCGTCGTCGCGACCCATCTTTCACACTTGATGCAAGTGCACGCGGCCAAGTCTGCTGGGCCGCGTCGAGACCCAGCAGCTCGTCGAGCACGTGACCAAGCTGGCACCCGAAACTGATCGAAGACGTGATTCCCAAGATGGTCGGTATCGCCACCGTGCAAAAGGTCCTGCAGCTGCTGCTGGAAGAAGGCGTGCACATCCGCGACATGCGCTCGATCGTCGAGTGCCTGGCCGAGACACGCCGCCACCGTCACCGACCCGGCCGAGCTGGCGCGCCGCATCCGCATCCACCTGGCGCCGGCGATCGTGCAGCAGATCTACGGCCCGGTGCAGGAGCTCGACGTGATCGCGCTGGAGCCCGAGCTCGAGCGCCTGGTCACCCAGGCCCTCGAACTCGCCGCACGGCGCCGCGCTCGACCCCGGCGTCGCCGACACGCTGACGCGCAGCGCCGCGCGAGTACCGCCAAGCGCCAGGAAGACATGGGCCATCCCGGCCTGCCTGCTGGTGCCCGACATGATCCGCGCCCCGATGGCGCGCCTGCTGCAACGCGCCGCGCCCCGGCTGCGCGTGCTGAGCCACAGCGAGATTCCTGAAACCCACTCGATCCGCATCGGTTCGATCATCGGAGCGCACACGCATGAACGTCGAAGCGCTTTACTGCCCAGCACTTCGCGCGAGGCGCTCAGCCTGGTGCGCCAGGCCTTCGGCGCCGATGCCGTCGTGCTGTCGACCGAGCCGTGCGCCGACGGCGTCGAGGTGCTCGCGATGGCGCCCGGAGGCGATCGCGCAGATCAGAAGGTGGCGATGCGCACGCCGCGAGGCTGCACCGGCGCCGGCGCCCGCCGCTGCCGCCGCGCACCGCGCAGCCTGCGGCGAACGCCGCGCCGAGCCGAACGCGCCGACGGTCGAGCAGGACGTCGCAGCAGCCTGGCGATGAGCACGCTGTCGTTCCAGGACTACGTGCGCGAACGCACTGCTGCGCCGCCGCCAGCGCCGCGATGCAGCCGGACGCGCCGAGACCATCATGCCCGCGATCGACGCGGCGCGCGCCGTGCGCCACGCGGCCCGCGAGCGCCGCAGTCGCCAGCTGCTGACGCGTCGATGCGCGCAGCGCCGACCGCCGACCGCGCGCCGCGCAGCGAACTGCCGCACGCTGCGCGGCATCGAGCCATGCCGCGACTGCCGAGTCACGGTGCCTCGCCGCGCTGACGCGACGCTGCGCCGACGACTGCCGTACGCCGTCGCTGTGCCGACCCGCGCCGCGCACGCGAGCGACCAGCGATGATGAGCGAGCTGCGCTCGATGCAGGGCCTGATCGAAGAGCGCTTCGGCGCGCTCGCCTTCATGGAGCAGCTGCAGCGCAGCCCGCGCCAGCCGCGCTGACGCAGCAGCTGCTCGACGGCGGCTTCTCGCCCGCGCTGATCCGCAAGCTCGGTCGACAGCCTGCCGGCCGACGGTGACCGACGAGTGACGCTGGGCCGCAGGCGTGCTCGAACGCAACCTGCATGACCGACGAGACCGAAGCCGCCGATCGAGGACCTGGGCGGCGTCTATGCGCTGATCGGCGCCACCGGCGTCGGCAAGACCACCACGCACCGCCAAGATCGCCGCCGCGTTCGCCGCCACGCCACGGCGCCGCCAACCTCGGCCTGATCACGCTCGACGCCTACCGCGTCGGCGCGCACGAGCAACTGCGCGCCTACGGCCGCATCCTCGGCGTGCCGGTGCACACCGCGCACGACCGCGCCTCGCTCGAAGACCTGCTCGGACCTGCTGCCGGCCAAGAAGATGGTGCTGATCGACACCGCCGGCATGGCGCAGCGCGACGCGCCGCACCCGCGAGCTGCTCGAGATGCTCGGCCACCGCTCGATCCAGAAGCTGCTGGTGGTCAACGCCGCGTCGCAGGGCGAGACCGATCGAGGACGTGATGATCGGCCGTACCACGCCGCCAGCTTGCCGCCGGCGTCGTGCTGTCGAAGATCGACGAGGCCGTGAAGCTCGGCCCGGCGCTCGACGCGCTGATCCGCCACAAGCTGCAAGGTCGTCGGCGTGCGCCAACGGCCAGCGCGTGCCGGAAGACTGGCACCGCCTGTCGGTCGAGCGCGCTGGTGCACCGCGCGCTGCGCGGCGGCGGCATGCCGGCCTGGCGCGCTCGACGCCGGCGACGTGAACCTGATCTTCGCCGCGCCGCGCAGCGCGATGCGCGTCGGCCGCCGCTGGCACGCCTGACTCGAACGCGAACTGCCCCGATCGTCGCTCAGCACCGCATCGCAGACGCCCGTGCCGCCATCGACCAGGCCCACGGCCTGCGGCCGCATGTTCGCGCACGGCCGCGCCAGGCGTTTCGTGCGCGCTCGTCGCGCAACGCACGCAGGTCGGCGTTCAAGCGTCGCTGATGATCGAGCGCCTGTGCGACGCCGCTCGCCGAGCTCGGCGCTGCACACGCTGGTGGTCGACGCGGCCGACAGCGCGCCGCGCAGCCGCACGAGATGGCGCTGATCGACCTCGGCGTCGTGCGTCGAGCCGCTGTCCGACGCACGTGTCGTATCTCGCGGCGCGCGGGCTGCCGATGCGCCACGTCGACGCCGCGGCTCGACTGCGCGCGTTTCCTGCAGGCGCTCGACGAGCGCCGCCCGCGAAGCCGACGTGGTGCTGGTGCACGCCGGCACGGTGCGACCTGGCGCGCCTGTTCGCGCGCAGCCAGCGCCTGCGCCCGCTGCTGCTGGCCGACGACCGCCGGCGCAGCGTGACCGCACGCCTACGCGTCGCTGAAGCTGCCTGGCGCAGCGCGCCGGCCTGGCTGGCGCACGACCTGCTGATCTTCGCCGACCCCAATGGCCCGCGCACCGAGCGCCTGGGCGATGCAGCTGGCCGACTGCGCCGACGCGCTTTCTCGGCGCGGCGCTGCGCGACTGGGTCTGATCGATCCGCGCGACGACGCTCGGCCACGCCCGACGCGCGACTGATGCGCCTGCTGCGCCGCGCAGATGGCGCAGGACCTGCTGCAACGACCGCGCGGCCGACGCCGCTGGCGCATCCGGCAGCGCCGGCCGTGCGCTGCACACCGTTTACGCAATCAAACCGAAGACTCGTCGGAGCCTTTCATGTACACCGCCAAGGGCCAGCTCGGACGCTCAACTCGATGCTCAAGCAGTACAGCCCGCTGGTGCGCCGCCTCGCGCACCAGATGATCGCCAAGCTGCCTGCCAACGTCGAGATCGACGACCTGATCCAGGTCGGCATGATCGGCCTGACCGACGCGCTGTCGCCGCTTCGACGCGGCGCAGGGCGTGCAGTTCGAGACCTTCGCGACGCAGCGCATCCGCGGCGCGATGCTCGACGAGCTGCGCGGCAACGACTACCTGTCGCGCGGCGACGCGCAAGCAGCAGCGCTCGATCGAATCGGCCGTGCACAAGCTCGAGCAGAAGCTCGGCCGCGCGCCGGCCGAGAGCGAGATCGCCGACGAGATGGGCATGACGCTGGCCGAGTACCAGGAGCTGCTGGGCAAGGTGCGCGGCACGCAGCTGGTCTACCTCGAAGACATGTCGGGCGACGACGGCGACAACGACTACCTCGACCGCCACGTCGGCCGACGAGAGCGCCAATCCGCTCGCGCATGCTGCAGGACCACCGCATGCGCGAGGCGCTGGTCGAGGCGATCGAGAACCTGCCCGAACGCGAGCAGTACGTGATGAGCATGTACTACGAGCACGACATGAACCTGAAGGAGATCGCCGCGGTGCTCAAGGTCACCGAAGTCGCGCGTCTGCCAGCTGCACAGCCAGTCGATCGTCTGCGCATGCGCTGCGCCAAGTGTGAGCAGCACCGAGCTGTCACGATCCGCAATGTTGCCGTCCTGTTGACAGAGGCCGGCCGCGGCGGTGGTGCCGCAGGCTACGATTGCCGTGAGCGCCCAGCGCCCGATGCCCGCGCGCTGATCGATCGGCATCAACCGCGAGAGGCCTCCGCACTCGGCCGCGACGCCGCCGAGGTGCGCGGCGCGATCGACGACACCATCAAGGCCGCCGGCGCGCAAGCGCAGAAGTGCAGGCGCTGGCGCGCCAGCTGAGGCGTGGTGACGCAGGGCCAGCACCGATCGTCGTACGAAACCGGCCACAGCACGCAGGCGGTGGAGCGCGCGCGCAGCGCGATCGCACGACGTCGGGCAGCGAGGTGTCGGGCATCGTCGACGCTGCGCGATCGTCGCGGCGCCGCCGGCCAGATCACTCAAGATCGCGCTGCAGACGCGGCTGGTGGCGTTCAACGCCTCGGTCGAGGCCAAGCGCGCCGGCGAGGCCGGGCGCGGCTTCAGCGTGGTCGCCGACGCGAATGCGCGAGCTGGCATCGAAGGTCGACGAGTCGTCGCGCAGCATCATCATGGAGACGGTGGCCAGCTCGACCAGCGCATCGATGCGCTGGCGCGCGAGATCCAGCGCCAGGATCGACGGTCAGGCCGCAGGGCGCGTGCACCAGGCGCTCGACGAACTGGTGCAGGGCGATGGACGCGCATCAACGCTGCGGCCGGCACGGCCGGCAGCGAGATGTGCGGCCGGCGCTGGATCGCCACGATGGGCGAGATCGAGCGCGAGATGCACGGCACCAACTCCGCGCTCGTCGTCGCGATGCAGCGCACCGAGAGCTTCCTGCGGGCGTCGGAGCGGCTGATCGAAGCTGATCGCGGCTGTGCGGCATCGAGACCGCGCGACACGCCGAGTTCATCGGCCGCGGCGCGAACGCCGCCGGCCGTAGCCGGCGCATGCTCGAGCAGGACGCTGCAAGCGGGCGAACCACGCTCGACGAACTGTTCGACGAACACACGCGCGCGATGCCGGGCACCGAACCGCAGCAGCACTGACGCTTCGCCAAGCTCGCCGACCGACTGTTCCCACGCGGTGCAGGAGCCGATGCTCAGCATCGACCGCGCAGATCGTGTTCTGCATCGCCGGCCGATCGCAACGGCTACATCGCCTGCCACAACCAGAAAGTACAACCACACGCAGCGCGCGGGCGAGCTGGCGTGGAACACCGCCAACTGCCGCAACCGCCGCATCTTCAACGACCGCACCGGCCTCGGCTCTCGGCGCGCAACACGCAAGCCGCTTCCTGCTGCAGACCTACCGCCGCGACATGGGTGCGCGGGCAGTTCGTCGCTGCTGAAGGAAGCGGCAGCACCGATCGTCGGTCAACGGCCGCCACTGGGGCGGCTTGCGACTGGCGTGAAGTTCTAGCCAAAGCGCTGCGGCACAACTGCCCTGCGCACACGCCGGTGACGCTCGAGCTCGCCTGCGTGGCTATGGCCATGCTGTATGAACTGAAGGAGTAGAACGGTGAGTTGTTGGCGCTCGCCGTGAGGCCATCCGTGCTGAGCGATCCTGGCCGGAGAAGAACGGGTAGCCAAAGACTTGTGTTCTGGTGGGCACGCTCAGGCACACGATCGTTGCGTACCATGACGAGCCCCGCCGAAGCTTGCCGGGGTGCTCGCGTAGTTCACTTCGAACTGGTTCGATTCCCGGCGTGACCGGGCGTGTTGGTGTCGCAGTCTGATGCTGAACTCGGTCGGCGACAAGGTGCAGCCGATGTTTTCGAGGAGCCTTCCCTGACCCTCACCGTTGCCCTCGAGCAATACGTAACTGA
>ERZ1370068.9380-contig-8163_pt1 | contig 46345 bp, 48 predicted proteins | sample MGYA00561227_ERZ1370068 | MGnify/ENA primary metagenome ERZ1370068 (study PRJEB38410, sample SAMEA6850437) | metagenome | study: Metagenomic assessment of the ecological functions of the soil: analysis of the soil microbiota associated with the... | reverse complement strand
GAGGCGCGTCCAGATCGTTCTCTGCCATGTCGTTCAGTCCTCGGTCGGGTTGGTGTGCATCAGCGCAGCGGCCGTCCGCACGCGCTCGGAGATGTCCTTCGTCGGGTGCAGGCTGCCGGCCCTAGCCGACCAGCGCCGAAAACCACACGTTCTGCAGCATGAACGCGACCTGGCGCTCGCGCTCGGTGCTCGTCGACGGCGAGATGTCGCGGCTCAAGTCGACCGGCTTGCCGCGCAAAGCCGCGACGATGAGCCGCGTCATGCGCGAGTGGAAGCCCGCCACCTTGGACGCCACCTGGACGTCACCCGACGCCATCGCGCGCAGCATCGCGCGCGCGAGACTGCGGGCGATACGTCATGCCGCGCGTGGCGCGCTCGAAGAAGCGCGTGACGCGCGCGAGCGCCTGACGCCCCTCGACCGGATGGGCCGCCATCGCGTGCTCGAGCTTTTCGAGCTCCTCGGTGAGCGCGAAGAGCAGGATGTCTTCCTTGCTGTGGAAGTACTTGTAGAGCGTGCCGAGCGCGACCTCGGAGACCTCCGCGACGTCGCGGAGCCGGACGCCCTCGGAAGCCGCCCTTCTCCGCGAGGCTCGATCACCGCGTCGACGATGCGGCGATGGCGGCGCAGCTGGCTCGCGGCGAGCCGCGCCTTCGGCACGCCGTCGTCGGTACGCAAGCGCGAGACGTCGAAGCCGTGGCCGCGAGCCCATCGTTGATATTTGAAACATGTTTCAATATTGATGTCCAGCGTTCCATGGCCTACACGCTCGCCGATCTGAACGAAGCGATCGCCGACGCCGATGCCCGAGCGCGAGGCGATCGTCACCGCGACGCGTCGCCTCACCTGGCGTGAGCTCACGCGACGCGCAGCCGCCGGCTGGCCAACGTGCTCCGCCAGCGCCGGCCTCGGCTGCCACCGCGAGCGCGACGACGCTGCGAGCCGTGGGAGTCGGGCCAGGATCACGTCGCCCTCTATCTCTACAACGGCAACGAGTACCTCGAGGGCATGATCGGCGCGTACAAGGCGCGCGTCGCGCCGTTCAACGTCAACTACCGCTACGTCGAGGACGAGCTGCTCTATCTGCTCGCGCGACGCGCAGACCGCGCGGCATCATCTACCACGCCAGCTTCGCGCCCGCGCCTGGCGCGCATCCTGCCGAAGCTGCCGCCGCTGGCGCTGCTGCTGCAGGTCGACGACGGCAGCGGCGACGCCGCTCCTGCCCGGGCGCGCGCGACTACGAGGCGGCGCTGGCCGCGGCGAGCGATGCGCCGCCGCCGGTCACGCCGACGCCGACGACGACCTCTACATCGTCTACACCGGCGGCACGACCGGCATGCCGAAGGGCGTGCTCTGGCGCCAGGCGCGACATCTTCTTCGCCGCGATGGGCGGGCGCCTGCCCGGGCATGGGCACGTGCGACGAGCCTCGACGAGATGGTCGAGCGCGCGCCGAACGGCGACATGATCCGCATCCTGCCGGCGCCGCCGTTCATGCACGGCGCCGGCGCAGTGGTCGGCGTTCATCATCCTGCACTCAGGGCGGCACCGTGATCGTGCCGAGCAACACGCGCGCCTCGATCCCGACGACATCTGGCGCACGGTCGAGCGCGAGACGCGTCGGCACCGTTGTCGATCGTCGGCGACGCCTTCGCGCGGCCGCTGCTCGATCAGCTCCGCAGCGGCACCTACGACCTCTCGGCTCCTGAACAGTCCTCGGCTCCGGCGGCGCGATCCTCTCCGCCGTCGCTGAAGCAGGCGTTCCTCGAGGCTCCTCCCGAACGTCATGATCGTCGACGGCTTCGGCGCGTCGGAGACCGGCGCGCAGGGCGCGACGCTCACGACCGCAGGCCAGACGCCGGCTGCCGCGCGATGGGCGCCGGCTTCACGATGGACCGCAGCACACCTGTCGTGCGTCGACGACACGCCTCACGCCGTCGCCTCCAGCCCGGCGAACGCCACGGTCGGCTGGCTCGCGCGCAGCGGCCGCATGCCGCTCGGCTACCTCGGCGACGCCGCCAAGACGCGGCGCACGTATCCGACCATCGACGGCATGCGCTCCGCGGTGCCCGGCGACCGCGCGCAGCTGAACGCCGACGGCACCATCATCGTCCTCGGCCGCGACTCGGTCTGCATCAACAGCGGCGGCGAGAAGATCTTCGCCGAGGAGGTCGAGCAGGCGCTTGAAGCGCCACCCCGCGGTCTACGACGTCGTCGTCGCCGGCACGCCGAGCGAGCGCTGGGGCGAGCAGGTGACCGCGGTCGTGGCCGCTCCGCCCCGGCGCCACCGCCACCGACGACGAGCTCGCGCGACACCGCCGGCGCCGACCTCGCCCGCTACAAGCTGCCGCGCGCCTTCGTCTCCGTGGACGCGATCGAGCGCGCCCCGACGGGCAAGCCCGACTACGCCTGGGCAAAAACCACCGCGACCCGCGCGCTCGGGTGAGCGGCGGAACGCTCTAGCGCTCGCGCACGAAGAGCGCGTCGAGACCGCGAAACGTTCCGCGCTGTCGCCAGCTGAGCGGCGTCGCGGCGTCGAGCACGAGTGCCGGCCACCGGGTGGTCACCGTCGCGAGCATGATCCGCGCTCCATGCGCGCGAGAGCGCCGCGCCGAGGCAGAAGTGGGCGCCGTGGGCGAACGATAGCGGATCCCATTCGCGCCGTCCCGCGATCGGACCGAGGTACACGCCCGCTGGCGGAGCGCCGCGTGCGCCGCCTCGTAGCCGGTGACCGCCCAGAACCCGCTCGCCAGGCGCAGCACCGGCGCGGCCGCGCGAAGCTCGGCGAGCTGCTCGTGAGGATCGCGCTCGCGGCCGAGCGTCGCGGATCGAACGTGACCATCGCTCGTGCCGCTCTCGCGCTACGAACTCGGCAGGCAGCGCAGATCGAGGCTTGTCGATGTCCTTCGTGCCCGCGTAGTCCTGCGCGGTCGTGCGGAGCGAGGCGCTTCCCGGCACGGAAGCGCCCGGCATGTCCCGCGAGCGGCACGACCACCGCCACGGTCGCGCTGCAGAGAGTCCGTGCCGCGCGGCCCGACGATCGCTCCCGGAACGCTGCCGGTCAGGCACCGACCACGGCCGCGGCGACGGCACTCTTCTGCGCATCCCGCTCCGAGGGCCGGTCGAGCTTCCAGCTCGCGAGCTGCGGCGAGGGCACGCAGGATGCGAGCGCGGTCACGTTCCCGCACATTCGCAGTTGGAACGTACAGCTGCCGACGGCGCCGCCGTCGAAGTCGCAGGCCGGGTCGTTGTCGTCGCAGCGCTGCTTGCGATTGAACGATCCGTCGGAGCCGAGACGCGGCGTGTTGCTCGGGTTGTCGACGGACCATCGCCGTCAGACAATCGAACTTCGCCGAGCCGCCGCCGGGAATGAGCTCGTTCTGACACGTCGGCGAGCAGCCGTCGCCGTCGCCGAGGTTGCCGTCGTCGCATTGCTCGCCGCAGCCCGGGAGGGCGAGGCCGTTGCCACACCCGAGCGCGACCTCGGTCTGGCAGGTGGCGTCGCAGCCGTCACACGAGGTGAGGTTGCCGTCGTCGCACGTCTCGTCGCTGTCGATCACGGTGTCGCCGCAGCGGGCGGACGACAATCGGTTGCGGCAGGCGTCCGGCGCCGCGTCGTCGTTGGCGGCGCCGTCGTCACAGATCTCGCAGAACGGCACCCGCACGCCGTCGCCGCACGACGCCGTTCCCGGCGTGCAATCTCGACGCGACGTTCGCGCGGAGCGCCGGTCCCGTCCGCCCAGGCGTTCATGAAACGCCCCGTGTCGTGGAAGGTTCGGATCCGCGAGGCGGATCGTGCGGATACCGTCGCCCGGAAAGACGCCGCTCGCGAGCGTCACGGAGGCGATCCGCTGAGACTACCGTCGGCCGCGACCCTGATCGCCCGGAGCGTGCTCCCACCCTCGGTCCAGGCGACGTAGAGGTCGCCCGAGAAGTCGAAGGCCGCATCGGGGCCGACCGCGACGCCGGTCGGCGCGGCGTGGATCGGAAAGTCGGCGCCGATCGGCGTCCCGTCGAAGCGCGCGAAGAAGCGGCCCCAGATCTCGTTCTGCTACGGCTGCCCCCGGAGGCACGCGTGCCGACCAGCGCCAAACGATCGCCGCGCGGGCTGCGCACGAGCACGTTCCGCAACACGGTGTCCGCGCTCAGCGTGAAGAGCGGACCGGGCATGGCGTTCACGTCGAAGAAGACGGCGAGCGTCGCGCGGCAGCGCGATCCGCGCGACCGACCCCCACCCCGCGAGGATCCCGATCCGGGGAACCGCGCACGAGGTCTATGAACGGCATCGGGATCGCTCGGGCCGGCGACCAGCCGCGTACCGCCGACTCCCGGTGCGGCGTTCAAACGGCGTCCGATGACGGTCGCCGTCGTATCGTCCCAGACGAGATGGATCGACCGGCCGTCGAGCGTCGCCACCGCGCCGCCGTGACCGGCGCGCGTGGTTCCGTTTCCGTTCAACGTGGAGTCGACCTGCCAGCCGCCGGGCGTCAGCGCTCCGAGCGCGTCCATCTCCCAGCCGACGTAGAAGACGTCGTTCGGGTAGCCCTGCATCGTGAGGCTCGCGTAGGTGCCGCTCGCGTGGGCGGCGATCCGCGGCAGGTGCTCGCGGTTGGTACAGCACTGGAATTCCGGCGGCGTCGACGCTGCCGGCAGGGGCGTCCCGCTCGGCGAGAAGCGCGAAACCCCGCCCACGTATCCGACCTTCTCGACCGAGAAATGGTGCTCATCCCAGAAGAGCACGGTGTCGTCCGCACCCTCTGCGAGGTCGACCGTCAACGTCGTGCGATTCCGGGCCGGCGGCGTGGACGGTGAAGGTCGGGACGGTCACGCTCTGCGCCGCCGCGAGTCGCGCACCCGCGAGCAGGAGCACGGCGACGAGCACGGCGCGACGCGCAGGGTGAGACGGCAGCGCATGGAATCCGAGCGGTCGGGCAGTGGGGGTCCCCTCCGAGGCGAAGTGCCGCGAACGCTACGCCGTTCCAGTCGCTCGTTGCAACGAGAATCGCGAGGCGGCCACGAGTCGGCGCCGTTCCGGACTCCGTATCGCAATCGCGATTCTCCCTGATTTACGGGGGTGAATCCCCGCTCGCGGTGATGTTCGCGCAGCGCGTCCGCCGCCTACGCTCCGCGGCCATGCGATCTCCCACGTCGTCGTCGCTCGTCGCCGCGGTCCTGCTCGCGGCGGTCGTCACCACCCCGCGCCGATCGGCGCGGCCCTACCGGCGTCGCTTGCCCGCGGTCGCAAGCGGGGCGCGCCCCGGGCCGGACGTGCTCTACTGCGGCGCCCGCGGCGCCCGCAGCTCGAGAACCGCGATCCGCGCTTCACCGCGCCGCCGCTCTGGTCTCGGGACCGAGGCGTACGCGAACGGCGAGTACCTCTACCAGGACTATCTCTACGACGACTACGGCAGCGACACCGACGGCGTCGGCGGCATCCCGCAGATCGCGCGCTCCGGCGACGTCGAGCTACCCGACCGACCGCGCCCGCTACGGCAACAACGCCGCCGACCTCGTCGAGCTCCGCATCAGCGTGTCGCCGACCGAGGTCGCCTACCGCATCACGCTGAACACGCTCGCTCGCCGCCGACTCGACGATCGTCGCGATCGCCTTCGACACCGATCGCAACGCGCTGACCGGCACGACGACGCTGCCGCGCGATCCGGGCGCGCCCTTCCCCGGCACCGACGAGGTGATCACGACGTGGGGCACGGGCGCCGAGCACCCGCTTCCCGCTCGTCGGGCCGCCGGTCACGACGGCGCTCGCGGTCACGACCGACCTCGAGGCGAACCAGATCACGATCACGGTGCCGCGGACGCGTCTCGAATCCGACGCGGCACGTGGCGCGCGATCGCCGCGACCGGGCTCTACGACCCGCGACCGGCGGCTGGCTCCGCCCGCAGCAGACCGCCGACGCGACCCACCCGGGCGGCGCCAGCGTCCTCGACCTCACGCCGTCGGGCATCTTCAACCAGGCGTTCCGCTTCGACGAGTTCTCGCCGCTCCTCACGACCCGCGATCGCCCGCCCGACTCGCAGCAAGTCGGTCGCGATCCGCAGCAAGACGCCGGCGACCTACGCGCACGACATCGACTTCGCGGCGCTCGACGCGCGGGCGCGATCGAGCTCGACGGTGCCCGCGACCGGGCTGGCAGATCCGCATCTTCCCGAGCCGCCTCGAGCTCGGCGAAGGCCGCGACACCAGTGACCACGCTCGGCGTCGTTCAGCGATCCCGTTCCCGCAGTACCTCGGGCCAGCTCCAGCAGTACGCGCTCTACGTCCCGACGACGTACGTCGCCGGGCACGCCAGCCGGCCTCGTGCATGCTCCTGCACTCGCTCGGCGAGCACCACTGGCAGTACCACGGCGCAACGCTCGTGCAGCAGATCGGCGAGGCGCGCGGCGCCTTCGTCGCGACGCTCCGAGTCGCGCGGCTCGAACGGCTGGTATCAGCATCGAGGCGAGTACGACGTCTTCGAGATGTGGAACGACGTCGCCGCGCGCTTCGACCTCGATCCCGACCGCACGGTCGTCAGCGGCTACTCGATGGGCGGCTACGCGACCTATCGCCTGCCGACGCTCTATCCCGGGCTCGTCGCCAAGGCGTTCTCGCAGGTCGGCCCGCCCGCGGACGGCATCTGGATGCCGCCCGCGCGACCCGACCGGCGGCGCCGAGACGCTCACCAATCTCTGGCTCGAGAACGCGCGCAACGTCTCCGTACCTGAACGTGGTCGCGAGCGCCGACGAGACTCGTGCCGCTCGCCGGGACCGCGTGGCGCAGAACCTCGGCAACGCCGCCGCTCGGCATCCGCGGCTTCGACCAGCTGGGCTATCGGTTCCGCTTCTCGTCTTCAGCCCCTCGGATCACTTCGCGCATGGCGGCGGCCGGCTACGACTATCCGTTCGCGGCCGACTTCCTCGGCGACGGCCTGATCGACCTGCGATCCGCCGCACGTCACGTTCGCGTACGTGCCGGCGTCGCGACGACACGGCGCTCGGCCTCGATCCACGACCACGCGCTACTGGATCTCGGAGGTGACGCTGCGCGATGCGACCGCCGGGCGCGACGCCGGCGAAGGGCGTGATCGACGTGCCGCTCGCACGGCTTCGGCGTCGGCGATCCGGCGAGCACGCGCGGGACGACCGCGGGCGCCGTGCCGCCGTTCACCTACGTCGAGACCAACCGCACGCTGGGGCGCCGCGCCGGCGAGGCCGGTCGCGAACGTCGCCGACGTGACGCTCACCAACCTCGCGTCCGCGCGCATCGATCTCGCGCGCGCGCGCGCTCGATCCCGCGCGCACCCGCTGACGCTCCCGACGACGTCGGACGGCGACGCGCACGCTCGCTCCTCGACGGCGCGTTTCCGCCGGGCCGCGTCGTGCTCGAGGACGGCGTGATCGTCGCCGGCGGCTCGGCGGGGCCGAGCGGTGCCGTCGTCCCGGTCCGAACGGGCACGCACGTCTACGTGATCGCGGGCGTCATGTGCGGCGATGCGCCAGTCGCCGGCTGCCGCCGTCCGGTGCAAGCCGCTCGCCGCGCCGCCTGCAGCTCCGCAACGTCGCAGCCCGGACGCCAAGGATCGCCTGCTCTGGAAGTGGACGCACGGCGCCGCGACGGTCGCCGCCGACTTCGGCGACCCGACGCACGACCACCGGCTACGACCTCTGCGTCTACGACGGCACCGGCGCGCTCGCTCGCGAGCGCCGCGCGCGCCCGCCGGCGGCATTCCGCCACGGCCATGCCTGCTGGAAGGCGACGGCCACGGCTTCCGCTACGTCGACAAGGACCTCACGCCGAGCGGCATCCGCCAGATCGTGCTCAAGTCCGGCGTCGCCGGCAAAGCGCAGATCCTCGTGAAGGCCAGGGGCGAACCTCGACCTGCCCGACGCTGCCCGATCGCCGCACCTGCCGGTCACGGTGCAGCTGACCAGCAGCGCGCGGCGCGTGCTTCGAGGCGCGCTATCCCGACGACGTTCCGCAACACCGGCGATCAGCTGAAGGCACACGGAGACTGACGGCGGTCACACGGAGGCGCGGCGAGGCTCCGTCGGGCGAACCTCCGCGAGCGCCTCGGCTCCTCGTGCGCGAAGCCCGACGGCCTTCCGGAGGCTCGCGACGGCGGGGCGGCGCGTGGACGCGCGCCGGTCCGCGGTGCCGGCCCGCGATCCGGCCGCGGAGCTCGCCGCGACCGGAGCAGCTCAGGCTGCCCCGCCACCGCTCGGTACGCCGCGCGATCACCGAGGCCCTTCCTCGACGGTCGCGAGCCCCGGCGCGCGTAAAAGGCCCGCGCGCCGCCTGCGCGTCGCCGAGGAGGCCGAGCTGGTACGGCACGAGAAACTCGGCCCCCGTCGCCCGCCATGCGTCGAGCCCCGCCCGGATCACGCTCGACGCCGTGCTGCTCGCGCGCGCCGACCGCGCCCGGCTCCACTCCACGACAGCAGCGGGCGAGCGCGACGAGGAAGCGCGAACCCCCGCGCCTGTCCCCGCCGTCAGCAATGCCTCGGCGTCGGCGCGCACCGCGTCGGCATCGCCCGCGAACTGATGGAGCATCACCGCCCCGATGTGGCGCGTACGCGAGCGACAGGGGCTGACCGAGCTCGCGCGCCTGGTGCCACATCTCGTCGCGATGCTCTCGCAGCTCCGCCTCGTCGCCGAAGAAGAACCACGTTGCGACGAGATGCAGAGATGGGTGCGGATTGACGATCGCCGGATCGAGCACCCGGAACACGGGTGCAGACTCGCCGACACGGCCTGCAACCGAGACCGCGCCGGGCGCGGCGCGCGCGGGCACGAGGTTCCCGGCGTAGAGACTGACGCCGGGGCGGTGCGCCTCGGCAGCTTTGCTCCGCCTGGCCGCCTGCGGCCATCGCCACGCCCTTCCGCGCGAGCACCATGGCGCGATCGACGCGTCGCCGCGGATCAAGGTCGCGGTGCAGGCCGCGGGCGTCCGGTAAACTCGGGACATCTCGATGCGCGGAGAGAGATCGGCAGCGCGGCGATAGGCGCGGTCGACGTCGGCGACCGCGGTACCGCGGCTGGAGTATCAACATCAACCCGGGCGCCATTTTGCAGACGCAGCTCTTCCAGTGACCGCTCCGGCGCGCCAGACGGTCGACCAGACCGAGGGCCGCGTGAATGCGCGATCGCTTTACCCGTGCTCGCGAGCCGCTCCGCCGCATCGCCCGCGGCTGACGCGACGACTGGATCATACGCGCCCTCCACCGCCCTCCTCCGAAATGCAGCGCGGAAGCTCGCCGGCAATCTCGTCGCTGCGGTCGCCCCACCGCGGCGTCTGGGCCCGCGCCGAGACGGCGATACTGGGTGCGCTCTCGCGCCAGGCGAGAGCCGACCGTACAAAGACCCGCCGATGCAGCGCGTGCGAACGCGTAGCGACCGCTCGTCGCGCGCTCCGGCGGCGAGTCGAGCCCGCGTGCCTCGATCAGATGCGTCGCCGCCGCCAGCGCCTGCAATGTACAACTCGTCCGACCGCCGGCGTCGCGTATCAGCGCGCTCGCCCCTTGCCTGCCACAGCACGCTCCGCTCGCCCCCAGCGCCGTCGCGCCGTGCCGCCGCGCCCGCCGAGAACACCTGCCCCGCCACGCTCCCCGCCTCGAGGACCGCTGCGATCCACCTCGGCCAAGCGCTCCCACTTGGCGCTCGATCAGATGTCGCAGCGTGCTGTCCGGGAGGATCCGCCGGAGGTCCTCCACCCGCGTCCGCAGCTTCCAGAGGTCGCCCTTCTTTTTTCGGAGCACCTTGCTCCGCCACGAGCTCGTCGAGGAGCGAGCGTGAGGAAGAGCGGGTTCCCGTCGGTGATCTTCTTGTAGGATGGCCCCGCCGAGGGTCGGCGCAGATGGCGTTCGCGGGGAAGTGCGCGAGCGACAGATAGCGCTGCACCTCCCGCGCCAGGAGAGCGCCGCAAGGCCCCGAGGCTCGACGGCCCGACCGCTCGTCAGCGGGGTCTTGCGCGCGGATCCGGAGAGGGATGGCCGCCGACCACAGACGTCCGCCGGCCCATTACGTCGCGAGTGACGAGGACGCGCGCCGGCTCGGTGTGCAGTTGCCAGCGCCGCGACAGATCGACGGTCGAAGGTCGCCCGCAGTGGAGATCGTCGAGGCCACAGTGATCAGCGGACGCTCGGCGGCGAGCGCCACGGCGGCGTCGCACAGCTTCGCGCACCATCCGCTCGCGATTCGTTGCCCCGGCCGCTCACGCGCAGGCGCTCGCGCTCCACGCCGTCGAGAACAGCGCCGGCATGTGCGCGACAACCCACGTCGGCGCGCGTACCGGCCGAGCACGGCGACGACGCGATCCCGGCGCCGGGCGCTGCGGGCACATCGCGCCGAGAGCGCCTGCGGGACCGGAAGATACGGCTCCGCCGGGTCCAGCCAGGCAGCTCGATGCGCTGCCTCCCGCGCGATGCCGGAAGCCGTCGCGAGGAGCGGCGGCACCACCGCAGGAATTGCGTGACGGGGGTCAAAGGTTCTTGCCGATTCCGGGATCGCCCGCTGACCAGCACCATCTGTCGGGTCCCGGACAACGTGCCGCGCGTCGAGGCGCGCATCGAGGCAGCCCGGAGCTCTGCGCGCCCGTCCGACGAATTTCGGCGGCGCGGCGCGTCGGCCGCCCATGACGCCGTATCGGCGCGTGATCCGTCGTGGACGGGCGCCACGAATCGAGATACCCGCGGCGGCCGACGGTTACTCGGGGCCAACGCGGCGTCGCGAAGTCGTCGCCGAGGACCTTCCGGACCTCGCGTACGCAGCCCGCTTCACCCATGCGCGCGCTGCCGTGACTATCGGCCCAGGACCGCGTGCACGAGCTCGGCGGTGGTCACGAGGCCGTCCCGGGAACCTCTCTGGCGATGAGGTACCGCAACACGGCGAGCGTCTTCCGGACGGATCGCGAGGCTCGGTCGCCCCGGCCCGCACAACCGCCCGCTCACGTCGAGGCGGCAGCTGATCAGAAGAAGATGTCGCGAGCCGGAACCCGCACGTCGAGGCCGCATCTCGTAGCCGACGATTCCGCCTTAATTCCACCCACTGCCCAATTGCCGCGCCCGACGCACGGCCGGAAGGATGCCGCCATGCCGCGAGGTCAACGCACGGAGCGCTCACGTCCTCGGGACGAGGGTCGCCCGCCCGCGCCGCCGTCGACGCCGCACCTGTCACCCGAGCGCGCGTTCGCGTCCAGCTCGAACGGGCGCGGTCGTCGCCCCAGCGGACGTTCCGCGGCCGCGTCGGGCATCTCTCGAGCGGCGACGCGCGCCACTTCGGTTCGCTCGCGGAGCTCCTCGCGTTCATGAGCCGGTTCGCAGCGATTCTCCGCGCCATTGGAGGTTCCCGTGAAACACCTGTCCGTGAAACGCATGTGCCGGATCGCCGCCCTGCCCGTCGCGCTCTCCGTTCTCGCCGTCCGCCCCGTGAGCCCCGTCACGTCGTCCGCCTTTTCCTCAGCCATCGCGCGCGCGCGACCAAGAAGACGGCGAAGTTCGCCAAGATCCTCGACGTGCACCTGATCGACGGCTTCCGGGACGGCCATTTCGATCTCACGGCCGCCGGGGACTTCTTCGTGGCGACGACGGACGGCGCCGCCGGCGGGCTCGCTGGGCGCACGCACCTCCGCGCCTACAAGCTGAAAGCGGTCAAAGCGATCGCCGAAGCGACGTGCAGCAGCTGCAGGTCCCGGTGAGCGACGAGGTCGGAACCCTCCGCATCGTGAACACCACCAAGCCCGAGCTTCTCCCTCGTGCCGACCACGGCCGATCCGCTCGTCGTCCCCGCGCCCCCGATCCGGTGAACGACCCGCTCTGATCACTACAAGTGCTACCGGGTCGCGATCGCGAAGAAGACCGCGAAGCTGCCGAAGGGATTGCAGGCGACCGTGACCGATCCATTCACCGGCACGGACGAGACCTTCGCCGTAAAGGCCTTGAAGCACCTCTGTCTCCCGGTCGACGAGGACGGTGCCGGCATCAGGGACGCGAGCCGCGAGCTCGCCTGTTACACGGTCGCCGGGCGCCAGGGCCAACCGAAGGCCGTGCCGCAACACGCGCTGCAACTGAACAATCAGCTCGGCCCGCTCACGATCGACACCGCGAAGGAGAGCGAGGCTCTGCGTGCCCGCCGAGCGCCCGGTGCCGACGCCGACGCCCCGCGGGTCGGGCGGACTCGCGACCGCGACGCGCACGGCGACGCCGGTCGGCGCCGCGACGCCGACGCCGCTCTCGACCACGGTCCCGCCCGATCCGTCGCTCGTCGCACCGCCGGTCGCCCAGCGGGGTCGTCAGCATCCCCGCGCTCGGGACGAGCTTCCTCTATACCGGCGCCGACCCGGTGCAGACCGGCGTCGCGGCCGGGACGATCGACGCGAGACGCGCCGCGGTCTTGCGCGGCCGGGTTCTGACCACGGCCGGCGCCCCGATCGCCGGCGTCACGATCGACATTCAGGGGCACCCGAGGCTCGGCACGACCCGCACGCAACTCGACGGCGGCTTCGACCTCGTCGCGAACGGCGGCGGGCCCCTCACCGTCCGCTACCGGAAGGACGGCCTCCTCGCGGTGACGCGCGAGCTCGACGTCCCGTGGCAGCAGTTCGTCATGGTTGCCGGACGTGGTGATGATGGCGCTCGACGCCGCGGTCACGGCCGTCACGTTCGGGCCGAACGCGCCCTTCCAGACCGCGGCCTCGACGACGCAGAACGATGGCGACGGTACGCGTCACACGCTGCTGCTCTTTCCGGCCGGGACGTCCGCGCTCCTGGTGCTCGCGGACGGCAGCACGCAATCCGCGGGCACGCTGCACATCCGCGCCACCGAGTTCACGGTCGGCGCGAGCGGCCCGGCCGCCATGCCGGCGGCGCTCCCGCCGCTCAGCGGCTACACGTATTGTACGGAGCTCTCCGCCGACGAGGCGATCGCGGCCGGCGCGACCACGGTCGCGTTCGATCAGCCGGTCATCGCCTACACCGAAAACTTCCTCGACTTCCCCGTCGGCGCCGCCGTGCCGCTCGGCTTCTTCGATCGCCGGCGCGCCGTCTGGGTGGCGGAGCCTAACGGACGCATCGTGAAGATCACCGCCGTGAACGGCGGCGTCGCCGCCGTCGACACGGACGGCGACGGCGTCGCGGACGACGGGCTCGCGCTGACGCTCGCGGAACGCCAGAGCCTCGGTGCCGCGTATCCGGCCGGCACGAGCCTCTGGCGCATGCCGACCGAGCACTTCTCGCCGCACGACGGCAACAATCCGTTCGACACGACCGGCGATACGCCGCCCGGCGAGAACGGCGCGGGTCCGGACGCCGACGACACGACCCAGGACTCGTGCCAGAGCGGCGGCAGCATCATCGAATGCGAGAACCAGGTGCTCGGCGAGAAGGTCGCGATCGTCGGGACGCCGTACACGCTCGACTACCGGAGCGATCGCGTACCGGCGCGCAAGCGCCTCGAAGCACATCCGGCTGAGCGGCGCGGCGGTGCCGCCGACGCTCGCCTCGATCGACCTCCATCTCGCGGTCGCCGGCCGGAGCTTCGACCAGAGCTTTCCGGCGAGCCTGAACCAGGAAACGACCTTCACGTGGGATCGGATGGACGCGTACGGGCGGCAGCTGATCGGCGGCCAGACGCTCGCGGTCACGATCGACTACAACTATCCCGCCGTCTATCGCGAGCCTGGTCCGTTCCCGGAAGCGTTCAACCAGACCGGCGGCACGACCTTCGGCGCCAACCCGACGCGACAGCAAGTGAACCTGTCGGATCACTTCACGACCACGATCGGCGAGGGCCTGACCGACGCCCGGACGATCGGCCTCGGCGGCTGGTCGCTCGGCGTCCACCACGTCTACGACCCGTCGCGCGCGTGCTGTACACGGGCGGCGGATCGCGCCAGCGTGCCGGCTCGCTGGCGCGCCTGCTCGCGACGATCGATCTCCCGGGCAAGAGCGTGCTCTTCGACGTCGCGACCGGCCCGGACGGCTCACTCTACGTCGCGCTGCCGCATCACGACGAGATCATGCGCATCGCGCCCGATGGCACCGAGACCGTCGTCGCCGGCACCGGCACCGAGGGGCTTCAGCGGCGACGGGGGCCTCGCGACCGCTGCCGAGCTCGGCGACCCGACCGGCGTCGCCGTCGCGGCCGACGGCAGCCTCTACATCGCCGAGCAGGGCAACAGGCGCGTCCGCCGCGTCGGCGTGGACGGCATCATCACCACGATCGCCGGCTCGAATACCATCCGGCACGAGCGGCGACGGCGGCCCCGCGACGCTGGCCTCGTTCACGACCGCCGAGCGCATCGCGGTCGGCGCGGACCGCGAGCCTCTACGTCGTCGACGGCGGGACGCGCATCCGCCGGATCACGACCGACGGCATCATCCGCACGGTCGGCGGCAATGGCGTCGTGGGCTTCGGCGGCGACGGCGGTCCCGCGACGTCGGCGAAGCTCAACTGCGCGTCCGTCTCGGCGGCGGCGGACGGCGGGTTCTACATCGCCGACATCTTCAACCATCGGGTGCGGCGCGTGGCGCCCGACGGCACCATCGCGACGATCGTCGACTATACCGCCGACCAAGGGACGCCGGCGTCCGTCCGGCCCGCCCCCGACGGTGGTCTGGTGATCGCCGTCTCCTTCACGAGCGCCCGCACGCCGGTGGTCGATCTTCGCAAGACCGACGGCACGCTCCTCACGATCGCGGGCGGCGGCCCTACCCCGGTCAAGGACGGCGTCCCCGCGACGCAAGCCAATCTGGCGGCGATCCTCGCCGTCGCCCTTGGACCGGACGGCAGCGTGTATCTCGTGCGCGGCGGCAACGACAGTCACGTCGTACGCGTGAGCGCGGCCCTTCCCCGGCTTCGAGGGTCAGCAGATCCTGATCGCGAGCCCGAACGGCGACGAGCTCTACGTCTTCGATCCCGACGGCCGCCATCGCCGGACGCTCCATGCCTGGACCGGCGCGGTGCTCCGCGAGTTCGGCTACGACGCGAGCGGGCGCCTCGCGAGCATCACCGAGAAGACCGGCGGCACCGACAACGTCACCACGATCGAGCACGACGCCGCGGGCAACCCGAGCGCGATCGTCGGCCCGTTCGGCCAGCGCACCGAGCTGACCGTCGACGCGAACGGCTTCCTCGCCACCATCGCCAACCCAGCCGCCGAGACGCAGCAGCTCACCTCGAGCGCGGACGGCCTCCTCCTGACGCTCACGAGCGCGCGCGGCAAGACCAGCACCTACACCTACGACGACGACGGCCGCCTTCTGGTCGACGCCGATCCGGCGACCGGCACGCAGACGCTGGCGCGTACCGCCGGCGCCGACGCGTTCCACGGTCACGCGGACGACCACGCTCGGACGGGTCACGAGCCATACCGTCGCGACGCTCGCCGGCGACGTCCAGCAGCGCTACGGTGACGGATCCCGCGGGCGTCGAGCGCACGAGCAGGGAGACGATCGACGCCGGGACGTCGCATCTCAAGGCCTCCGACGGCACCACGTTCGACGGCATGCTCGGCCTCGACCCGCGCTTCGGCATGCAGGCGTCCTTCGCGGCGAGCGAGCGCCTGCATTTCCCGAGCGGCCTCGAGTCGCATGTCACGCGGACGCGCGCCGTGGCGCTCGTGAATCCGGGAACCCCTGAGCCTCCGGAGCCTGACCGACACCAACGCCGAGTCCGGGAAGACGAGCACCACGGTCTGCACACCGCCGCGAGCCGGGCGACCGTGACGACGAGCCCGCTCGGCCGGCAGTTCACCCTCGGCCACGACGCGCTCGGACGCATCACGACCATCACCGTCCCCGGCGTGGAAACCTCGACGACGACCTACGACGCGCGCGGCCGGGTCGCGTCCGTCGTGGATGGCGTCCGGTCCGGGGCGCGCGCACGACGACCTTCGCGTACGACGCGGCGGGCTTCCTGCACACCCTCACCGACCCGCTCGGGCGGACCGCCACCTTCGCGTACGACGCGGCCGGACGCGTGACGCAGAAGACGCTGGCCGACGCCCGCGTGGTGGCCTACGGCTACGATGCGGACGGCAACCTCACGAGCGTGACGCCACCGGGCCGCCCGCCGACCGTCCCCGCTTACGACGACCGAAACGTGCTGACGTCGGTCGACGCCGGCGAGCGTCGCGGGCTCCGGCCCGACGACCTACACGCGCGCGACGCCGACCGCGCGCTCACCAGCATCGCCCGTCCGGGCAACCAGGCGGTCATCCTCGCCTACGACGGCGGGGGCCGGCTCGCGTCCCGCATGCTCAAGACCGGGGCCACGACCAGCGCCGTGACCACGTTCGGCTACGACCCGACGAGCGGCGCGCTCGCCACGATCACGGGCTCGGACGGCATCGTGGTCGCCTCCACCTATGACGGCTCGCTCCTGGCCTCGAAACCTGAGCGGACCGGTCGCGGGCAGCGTGTCCCGGACCTACACCTGCGCCTCACCCCCGCGACCGAGACGGTCGCGGGCACGGGCCGCCATCCCGCTCGCACGACGACGACGGTCTCCCTGATCGGGGCCGGCGCCCTCGCGATCACGCGCGCGACGCGGACAACGGCGTCCCGACCGCGAGCGCGCTCGGCATCGTGGCCGAAAGCCGCACGCGCGACGTGCGCGGCCACGTCGCCACGGTCGCCGTCCAAGCGAACGCGACGCCGCGCTACGCCGTGACCTACACCCGCGATGCCGCCGGCCGCGTGACCCAAAAGGCCGAGACCGTCGGCGGGGTCGCGACGACGCTCGGCTACACCTACGACGGCACCGGCCGCGTGACCGACGTCACCACCAACGGCGCCGCGACCGAGCACTACGCCTACGACACGAACGGCAACCGGACGGGCGCCACCGTCCGCGCGCACGACGATCACGGCGAGCTACGACGCCCAGGATCGGCTTTCTCAAGCTGCAGTACGGCAGCGCCACGTTCGCCTACGACGGCACGGGTGCCCTCGCCGGCACGACCGTCGGGCCCGACACGACCACGTACGACTACGACGAGGACCTGCGCTTGCAAGCGGTCACGCTCGCCGACGGGACCGACGTCACCTACCTCGTCGACGGCTTGAACCGTCGCATCGGGAAGAGAGGTGAACGGTCTCCTCGTCCAGGGGTTCCTCTACGGCAGCGCGTTTCATCCCGTCGCCGAGCTCGACGGCGCCGGCGCGGTCGTGAGCCGCTTCGTCTACGCCCGACCGGGACACGCCCGCCTACTTCATCAAGGGCGGCGCCCTCCACCGGATCGTCGTCGACCAGGTCGGGAGCGTGCGGCTCGTCGTCAACGCGACCACGGGCGCCGTCGAGCAGCGCCTCGACTACGACGCCTTCGGGAACGTGCTGACCGACACCAACCCCGGCTTCCAGCCCTTCGGGTTCGCCGGCGGGCTCTGCGACCGCGACACCGGTCTCGTGCTGCTCGGACTTCGCGACTACGACCCGCGACCGGGCGTTTCACCACGCAGGACCCGCTCGGTCCCGCCGGGCTCGACCCCAACCTCTATCGATACGTGCACGGCGATCCCGTGAACGCCACGGATCCGAACGGTCTGCGAACGCCGTGCAGGACTTCTTCAACGATGCGATCGACGATCCCGTCGACTTCTACAGTGGGATCCAGGAGGGCTCGATGGAGCTCGCCATCATCGCCGGCAGCTTCCTCACCCCCGTCGGTCCGGCTCCGGCCGTCCTCTTCTTCGAGGACCATACCATCCTCGGCACGCTCGAAGAGGCCACCGACTCGAACCTGATCGACACTCAGAACCGCGTGTTTGCGTTCGGCAGGTCGATTCCGCTCCTGCTCTGCCCGAGCGCCGCTCCGGAGGCGGGCGCCGCCGCCGCCGCGGCCGAGGTCGAGACCGAGGCCGCCGAGGTCACGCAGATCGATCCGGGCTCGGAAGTTCTACCGGCCCTTTGCCAGACGCCCGATCGACATCATCTCGCCCGAGAAGGTCAAGGAGAACGTCGGACGCCTGATCGACGATCTCTTCGACAAGTTCCCGGAAGGTGGCCCGAAGCGCTGACGGACGCCGCGCCGCAGGTGCGCGGCACGGCGTCCGCTCGCCGAGCTCATCGCGCGATCGCGACGGCGTGGTACCCCGTCACGGTCGGGTCGTGCGGCATGAGCGCCTCGAAGTCCGTCCGCCCGCCGAACGCATCGATCTCGTGCGCGAGCGGCGGCGTCACGATGCTGGTCACGACGTTCCCTGATCGGTCGAGCGCTTCGACGCGGATCGAAAGCCCGCGCACGCTGCGATCGCCGGCGTTGACGATCGTCCCGACCACGCGCTCCTTGCGCCGGATCGGCGGCCGGCTCGTCGTGCAGGTTCACGATCGAGATGTCGACCATCTTCGGCGCCGCGGTCGTGTGCTCCTCGACGACCGTTCGCGTCGCGACGACGCGCTCATGGTGCGGTCCGCAGGCGGCCATCCACCGGCCATCCACCCAGCGCGAGCAGCGTCACCAGCGCCGGCGCCCAACCATACTGAGGAATCGATTTTCATGATCCGCTCCTCCCGAGGGCAGTTCCGCAAGGGCGTGCCGCCCGCAGGGCTGCGGAACTCCTCGCGACGCTCGCGGCCGGTCGTTTGAAGAATGCTCCGGGCGCGGGGCGCACCAGTGGCCATAGGGACGGATGGCATTGCCAGGATGCGCGCACGCGAGCTCCCGGTCCGCATCGAGCACTTGCTCGCGTAGGGACGTCGCGCTTCCGGACGACTGCTACGAGGCTCAGTGCGTGCCCGTCGGCCGGGCCCGCGCCGGTCGATACGACGCGAGCTCGTGCTCGCGGTCGCGCAGCGCGCTTTCGAGGTCGAGCTCGCGGCGGGACGCGGCCTGGCGCTCGGCGAGCGCGCCCCGCCGGCGCTCCGTCCGAGCTGGTCGCCGAGAGGCTCGCGCGCGCAGCGCTCGGTCGCCTGCAGTCGCGTCGCCGACCGGTAGGCGACGTAGCCGGCCGCGACGGCCGCGAGGACGAGCACGATGCCGGCGAGACGTACCCACGGCCAGATCCGGTCGAGGCGCTCGAGATGGGTCGTGCGGCGCGTGAGCTCGTCGCTGCGTGCCCCGAGCGTCGTCACCTGCGTCGTGAGGGCCGCGACCTCGGCGGCGCGCGCTCGCGAGGTCGGTCGTGAGGCCGCCGGCCCGCGCCTCGGCCTCCGCTGCCCGCGCCGCAGCGGATTGGGAATGCGGTGACGTGACCGCTCGGAACCCGCGTCGCGTCGCGGATGCCGTTGGCGGCGAGAAACGCCGGAGGTCCGTCGGCGCGATCCCGAAGCGCTCCGCGATCACGCCCGGCAGGTCACCCGCTTCGGCGCGGTAGAGGATGACCGTACCGTCGTCGCTCAGGCCAAGTGACGGCTCGCTGGCGAGCGCCGTGCCGAGCGACAGCGCCACGATCGAGACTGCGAGCCAACGAGTATCGAGCCACATGGGGCTTCAATTCGAGCTGCATGCCGCCCCGCCCCACGGCCGCACACCTGACCGTAGATCCGGCCATCAGCCGTGGCAACCGAATAGTTTCGCGGTCGCGCGCGCCGCGAGCGGGCGTTGCCGCACCGTGGCACGACCGCTGCAACCGGAACGGACACTCCTTCCGGGCAATTCCTAGGCGACTAGATTCGATCGTTTTGGCATGTCTCGATCTATGCCGATCGAAGCGGGATATCAGGTATACGTCGGACGGCGGCGAGGAGTTCGGCGCCGTCCGGGACTTCACCGACGACACCCTCGTCGTCTATGTGGAAAACGGCGGCGAGTTCCTCCGTACCGATCCGGGCCGTGACCGCCGTGCACTCGCAGAGGTGATCCTCGACCCGGCTGCGCTCGACCCGGAACTGCGCGACGCGATCGCGCACGCCCACGACGCGGAGGAGCCTGGACTCTGAGACGCCGGGACATCGCGGACGACCGTTCAGCCGCGAAAGGCCCAGTCAGCGATTGGGTTGAGCCGACGCGCGGGACCGTGGCACGACGGACCAATGCGACCGCACCTGCTCGGCATCGACGACGGCCCGTTCGTCGTCCGGCGCAGGCGTCGAGGCGCCGATCGTCGGCGTGATGACCGAAGGGCCCCGACCGCGTCGAGGCGGTCGCCGTGACGCGCTTTCCCGTGGACGGCGACGGCGCCACGACGTTCCTCGGCGCCTGGATCTCGGGCTGCGCCTGCACCCGGCGCTGCAAGCGATCGTGATCGGCGGCATCACCATCGCGGGCCTCGGCGTCGTCGACCTGCCGGCGCTCGCGGCGACGACGGGCGTTCCGGTGATCGCGGTCAGCCGGCGCGATCCGCGCGCGTCACCGCTCGCCGATGCGCTCCGCGCCGCCGGCCACGACGCACCGCCTCGCGATCGTCGCGCGCACCGCCCGCGTTCGCGACCCCGACCGGCCTCCATCTCGCCTGCGCCGGCACGACGCCGGAGCACGCCGCGGCACTCGTCGCCGCCTGCCGCGGCAAAGCCGCCCGTCCCCGAGCTCGCCCGCCTCGCCCACTTGATCGCGCGTGCGATCGCGGACGGCGAGTCGCGGGACGCGCGTAGCCGCCACGTTCTTCGCGTTCCCCGCCGAGCACTGGAAACATCTGCCACGTCCAACGTGATCGAGTCCCCGTTCGCGACGGTGCGGCTCCGCCAGCGCGCAACGAAGGGCGCGGGCTCACGCACGACAGGGCTACTGATGGCCTACAAGCTCCTCGACATGGCGCAGGCGAAGGTGGCGACGACTCGACGGCGCGCATCTCCTGCCGCTTGTTCGCGATGGGGTCGCTTTCGTGAACGGCGCGCAGCAAGCAGCTAAGCGCGGCAAGCTGTGAACGCGCCGCGTAGAGCATCCCCGCGTCTCACGATTCACCGGTCCACATCAGCCGAAAAATCCGGGGCTCGGCTGAGGCGTCGGTGGATCAAGCCGAGTTGGCCGCTTACGTTTCTCGGTCGCTCGATTTCAAGCACTTCGCGCGAGCGTACGAAAAGCAAAGGTGGCCGAGAGTCGTTCGGCCATGACCTTCATTGGGTGTGGGTCGAGCGTGGGTTCGATTTCTCGGCCACCCGATCAGCACCAGTCTCCAGCGTGCCCGCCTGCTCCTCTGTCTGGAATGGGTCCCGGCAATTGTGGAATGGAGTACATGGCGTGCAATTCATTCCGTTCCAGCGACCCCCATCAATCCTCCCTGAGAATCAGATTGGAGAGAGGGGGCCTCGTAATGCATCAGCTCCTCATCGAGAAAGACGTTGTGATCCCGGTCCGCGACGGCGCCACGATCTACGCGACGTCTTTCGCCCGGCGGAAGGCGGCGAGTACCCGGTGATCACATGACACTCGGGCCTTACCCGAAGGGACGTCCACTTCAGCGACTGGAATCCCGTCGCCTGGGAGAACCTGCCGGAGAAGGAGCGAGCACATGCACTGGGAGACGGTCGAACCCGCAGTGGTGGGTCCCGACACGGATACGCAGTCATCCGATGCGACACGCGCGGCACCGGTAAATCGCCCGGTCGACCTCGACTCCTCTCGCGAGCGGAGGCCGAGGATTTCTACGATGCCATCGAGTGGGCAGGGAGCGCAGAGCTGGAGCAACGGCAAGGTCGGGGTGATGGGGATCTCGTATTTCGCCATGAACGCATGGCGAGTTGCGGCGCTGCAGCCGCCGCACCTGGCGGCGATCGTTCCGTGGGAGGGGGCGGTCGACCTCTACCGCGACGCGAACCGCCATGGCGGCATTTACTCGAGCGGCTTCATGCGGGCATGGGGTGGCCACGTACGACGCTACCAGACGCGACGGTGGAGACGCCGATCCCGCCCCATGCCTCCCGAGACCTACGGAGAGATGTACGCGAGGAACAACCCCGACCTCGACGACATCCGCGTGCCGCTACTCTCCGCCGGTAACTGGGCGGCGCCGGTTTGCATCTGCGCGGCAATGTCGAGGGCTTCCTCGAGGCCGGTTCCCAGTTCAAGCATCCTGCAAATGCATGTCGGCGATCACGTCGTGCCCTTCTACTCACTCGAAGGACGGCTCGTGCAGCTTCGCTTTCTCGAGCAGTTCCTCCGCGGCGTCGACACGGGCATCCCGCGCGAACCGCCCATCCGGCTCGCGATCCGCTATGGCGGCGATCGTTACCGCTGGCGTTACGAGAGCGAGTGGCCGCATCGCGCGCACGCGGTGGACCGAGCTATGGCTCGACGCCGCAAGCGGTACGCTATCGTTGCAGCGACCCGCATCGACGACTTCGGTGCGCGCTACGACGCGGCGCCAGACGCCGCGAAGACGAGCGCCGCTTTTCGCCACCGCGCCGGTGGAGCAAGAGACGGAAGTAACCGGCCCCGTCAAACTCAGGCTCTGGGTCTCCTCGAGCATCGATGATGCGGACCTGCTTCGCGATCGTCCGCAATCTTGGACCCAACGGCGCGCGAGGTAGTCTACCCGGGCTTTCAGCCAGGCGGCATCCAGCACAGTCAGCTGCCGCGTACGGCTGGCTGCGCGTGCTCGCACCGCAAGCTCGACATCGTACGTTCGACGCCCTATCGGCCATTCCACACACACGACGAGATTCAGAAGGTGCCGCCCGGTGAGGTAGTTGCAATCGAGATCGAGATCCTACCACCACGAGCGTTGTCCTTGAGCACGGACATCGACTCGTCGTCGAGGTGCAGCGCGAAGGACGATCCGGAGGCACTTCATCACCCACGACGGATGCGCGGGATCGCGTGCAGTCGGGCGCGGTCACGATCCACAACCGGAGGGCGGTTCGACTCGCACCTGCTGGTGCCGATTATTCCGGCGCCGTAGCGAGAGTCCCGGCGATCGCTAGAAGGGCACCTCGGGGGTTGCCGTCAATCGTGGATTTCAGAAGCTCGGGTCATGAAGGTGCCCTTGTCGGAATCGTCAGGGATACACTGTTTCTGATTCGGGAACCGCGGCTCTACAAACTGGATCGGATGTCCGCACCAGGCTCAGCGAGGTGAAGTGCATCCGCTAGTTACTGGCGGATCTGTGAGCCGCCGCATGCGGTTCAAAACCCCAACATCTTGGCGAGGTAATGAATCATGACCTCGTCGGCGCCGCCGCCGATCGAGATCAGGCGGCTGTCGACGAAGGCGCCGGCCGGCGACGCTCTCCTTCATGTAGCCGAAGCCGCCGTGGAGCTGGATGCAGTTGTCCGCGACCATGCGTGACCATGCGGCCCGTGAAGAGCTTCGCCATCGAGATTTCCTTGGTCGCGTCCTCGCCCCGCAGGCGTTTGCGGATGCAGCCGTAGGTGAGCTCCTCGGCGGCGGTGATCTGCGTCAGCATCTCGATGAACTTGAACTGCGTGACCTGCATCTTGCTGAGCGGCTTCCTGAAGACCACTGCGGTCCTCGCAGTACTTGCGCGTCGCCTCCCAGAGCATCTCCGACGCCGCGTTCGAGCTGACGCAGGCGATCAGACGCTCGTCCTGGAACTGCATCATCTGCTGCTGGAAGCCGCGGCCGATCTCGCCGATCGTGTTGGCGACCGGCACCCGCACGTCCTCGAAGAAGAGCAGCCCGGTGTCCGAGCCCCAGTTCCCGATCTTGTCGAGCAGCTGGTAGCTGAAGCCCGGCGAATCGGTCGGCACGACGATCTGCGAGAAGCCGCCGTAGCCGGCCTCGGGGTCGGTGACGGCGAGGAGGCAGAGCCAGTCGGCGGTCGAGGCGTTGGTGATGTAGATCTTGCTGCCGTTGATCACCCAGTCGTCGCCGTCGCGGACGGCGCGGGTCTTGATGCCGGCGACGTCGGAGCCGGCGTCCGGCTCGGTGACCGCGATCGCCGCCACCATGTCGCCCGCGCACCGCCGGGACCAGATACCGCGCGCGCAGCTCGTCGCTCCCGAACTGGTGCAGCGACGGCGTCGCCATGTCGGTCTGCACGCTGATGCCCATCGTGACGCCGGCGTTGTCGCAGCGCAGCGATCTCCTCGAACATGACCGCGGTGTACGACCAGTCGAGGCCGGCTCCGCCCCACTTGGGGTCGTAGCGCGAGGCCGAGCATCCCGAGCTCGCCCATCCGGCGATAGAGCGTCTTGTCGAAGCGTCCCTTCTCGTCGAACTCGCGCGCCCGCGGCGCCATCTCCTCCTGCACGAACTTGCGAACGGTCTTCCGAAAGAGCTCGTGCTCGGGGTCCCGAAGATGTCGGGAGGCGGCTGATTGATCATCAGACGGATTCCTTTCGATCGCTGCGTGGAGGGCGCTGTATCTAGCGGGGACGCGGTCCCCGATCCAGCGCGTCCGCGCGGCCACCGGAAACCCACCGGCACCGCAGAATGCTGCGCGCGCCCTCGGCGAGCGCGACGGGATGCCGGCGACGCTACGACGGCGTGGGGACCGCCGCCCGCGCGCTGTCGGCTTCGTTCGCCCACCAGACGATCGCGCCGCACCGGCAGACGAGCGCGGCACCCCGACATGACGCGGCGCCGCAGGCGGCGGAGCTTCTCGGATAGGCCGTGCCGCACCTCGTGCAGCGGCTGTGGGTTCCCTCGCAGCGATAGCAGCGCGTGTCGGTCGCCATGCGAGCGATGAGACACGCGTCGTGCCAGCCCGCAGCCGCGCGGGATCGATCGCATCAGCCGGCGCGACGGCGATCTCTACACGCCCGAAGGCTGCAAAGATGTACGAACGGCGCTCCGCCCGGACGTCGCGCCGTCAGATCGCCTGATGGGCTCTGAGATCGGCGAGCGTGACGCGGAGGCCCTCCGCCGAACGGCGTCGGCTCCCAGCCGAGCTCGCGGCGGGCGCGCGCTGCCGACGGGCGCGCCTCGACCGTCAGGAAGTGCAGCTGGCCGCTCGGGATCAGCGGCGCCATGCCGCTGAAGCGGGCCCAGAGCTCCGCCGGTCGTCGAGACCGCCTTGGCGACCCAGCGCGGGAGGATCGCCGGGACGCGTGCGCTCGGCACGTGCCGTTGCACCGCGCGCGCCATCTCCTGGAGGCTCTGGTACGACTCGCTCAGGATGAAGCGGGCACCGACCGGCGCCTTGTGCTCGGCCAAGAGGTGTCCGCGCGCCACGTCGGCGGCGAAGACGACCGGCATGCCGCCTGGGAGCAGCATCGGGATCTCGCCGCGCGCGAGCCGGCGCACGAAGTCGTTGACGCCGGTCGTGACCGGCGCCGGACCGTACACGCCCGAGGGATGGAGGAAGCGCGCCGGGAGCCCGCGCTCGAGCGCCGCGGTCACGAGCCGATCGGCCTCCTGCTTGGAGCGCTCGTAGGGCGTCGCCTTCGGCCTTCGGATCGAGGTGCAGCTCGTCGAAGCGGCTGGCCGTGCGGCATCACGAAGACGTCGATCGTGCTGGTGTAGAGGAACGACCGGACGTTCTCGGCGAGCGCCGCTTCGAGGACGTGGCGCGTGCCCTCGTGGTTGACGCGCCGGAAGGTCGCGGGATCCGGGAGCCACTGCTCGGGGAGTCCCGACGCGTGGTAGACGACGTCGCAGCCTGCGACCGCGCGTCGGACCGAGGCGGCGTCGGTCACGTCGCCCGCCATCAGCTCGACGCGGTCGGGCACGAGCTCGCGGGCGCGCTCGACGTCGCGGACGAGCGCGCGCACCGCGCGGCCCTCGGCGATGAGCGCGCGCGCGATCGCGTGGCCGACCGTGCCGGTCGCGCCGGTGAGCAGCGTGCGCCCGCTCATGGGGCCGGGCAGAAGCTCTCGAAGAGACGCCGCTGCACCTGCAGCAGCATCTCGCCGGCGCGCGGCGCCGCCGCGGCGAGCACGGAGGCCGCCTCGCAGGCGTGGCTCCGCCGCACGCACTCCTGGTAGCTCGCGAGCGAGGCCACCGGGCCGACGCCGACGGCCGTGCAGACGCCGCCGAGCCCGCCGAGGTCGAGCCCTCCCGCCGCCGCGAGCGTACCGAACGGCACCGCCGAGCACTTCTTGTTGATGGCGAGCGCGAACTTGGACTCGGCGGCGACGATCTTCCCGGCCTCGCCGTCGCAGCGCACCGCCGCCTTGCCGAGACAGCTCGCGTCGCCGGGATGCACCTGGACGCACGTGAAGACCGCGTTCACGCAGCTCGCGGTGCGCGCGAGCCGGGCCGACGCGCGAGCGTGCGGGCCGCCCGAGTCACCGCCTTCGCGCATTGCAGGACCGGCCCGCCGACCGTCTTCGGATCGCCGGCCCCGGCGCCGCCGCCGCCGAAGTCGTCGAGGCAGGCGCCCGGCTCGAGGGCGTGCCCACCAGGCGCAGCAGCTCGCCGGTGCGGGGCTCCGCGACGGTCATCAGGTCGTCGCCGTCGCAGCGGTTCCGGATGGCCGTGCAGCCCGCGAGCTGCGTCACGTCGCCGACGCCCGGACACGAACGCGACCGTCGTGTCGAAGCCGAGGCCCGCAGCGGAGCCCCGGTCGCTCGCGGAGAGCGCGCCGCAGGCCTTGACGATCGACGCCCGCATCTTCGCCTCGTCGGCGCCGAGCTTGGCGATGCCGCGCGCGCAGCTCGCCACCGCCTTGTCGTTGCAGGAGATCTCGCCGGGCTTCGTCTGCACGCAGCCGAGCACGCGGGTCGCGCACGCATCGAGCCGCTTCAGGCGCGAGGCGATGAGCTTCCCGGTCGTGCTCGTCAGCACCTTTGACAACGGACGGCGTTCTTCGCCGCCTGCGGATCGGCGAGACCCGTCGGCGGACCGACCGGGGTCGCCGACGGATTGGGATGCGGGGTCGCCGACGGAGTCACGACCGACGTCGTGGTAGCGGACGGCGTCGCGCTGAGCGTCGGTGTCGGCGTCTCGCCGGTCGCGGTCGGCGTGAGTGGTCGGCGTCGGCGTACTCGGTCGCGGGACGGCGTGAACGTGTCCGTCGGGGTCGACGTCGGCGTCGGCGTCGGGGTCTCGCTGGTCGCGGTCGGCGTGAGGGTCGGCGTCGGCGTCGCACTTTCGAGCGGCGTCGTCGTGACGGTCGGCGTCGCGCTGAGCGTCGGGGTCGCGGTCGGCGTCGGGGTCGCGGTGGTGAGACACAGGAGGCCGAGCCTGTAGCGAGCCGGTCGCGTCATCGCCCGCGTCGGAGACTCGGATCACCTGCGCGCCGGCGTTCGGGAAGAGCGCGTCGCCGCTTAGCCGCAGACCGGGGTCGGCGTCACCGGCCGGGGTCGGTCCGACGCCGGCCGCTCCGAACACCGTCCAGCACGGACTGAAGTCACCGCCCGTACCGGTCGTGCTGATGCGCATCTCTCGGCCGTCGACGCTGGTGGTGATCTCGAAGGTGTCGATGTTCGGTGCGGGGCGAGATCATCCGCATCGGATTGTCGCCGCACGCGACGGCGGTCGCGCAGCGCGACGCCGGTCGGCGACACTATCGCGAAGCTCACGTTGTACGCGCCCGTCGTCGTCGTCGCCGTTCTCGAAGACGCGGGATCGTGAAGGTGCCGGCCTCCGTCAAAACCACCGTCCGCTGCCCGTTCGTCGAGCTTCGTGAGCGAGGCGCCGGTCGGGACCATAGAGCTCAAAGCCGGTGACAAAACCGGCCGCGGCGTCGTTCGCTCGTGACGCTCGCGATCTCGCCGGCCTGCACTGTGAACTCGTACGGTGTCGCTCTCCGCAGCGGCGCTGATCGACGGCAGCGACGGTCGTCGCCGCAAGCAATCGGCTGCGGCACAGCTCACCGCGGTGTCAGAGACGACCGACGTATCCGAGGTTGTAGTTCCCGATCGCATCGCCAGTGCCGCCCGTGCTCGTTGTCGAACACGTAGATCGTATACGTGCCCGTCGCCGGTGCAGCGTGACGTTCTGTTGCCCGTTGCAGTTGCCGGTCGCGACCTCCGAGTGCTGTCGGGCTGGCGCAACCTCCAGCAGGCGTTGAACTCGCGGCTGCGTCGGCGTCGCTCTCGGTGATGCTCACGACGTCGCCCGCCGTCCCCGCAGAACTGCGTAGCAGTCGACCTCGCCGACCATCCCGATCGACGCCGCGATCGGCACGCCGCACGTGATCGCTCGAACAGGCCCCGCGCGTCGGCAGACGCGACCATGACCATGGAGGCGATGATGGCCACCGTGAAGACGAGCGCCCGCCTCACAGCGCCTCCGCCGGCGCGACCAGCCGCGCGCCCACCTTCTCGACGGCCGCGCGCGCCCCGTCGACACCCTCGAAGCGCGACAGCAGGACCACGACCTCGTCGGCGCCCGCGTCGCGGTAGCGTTTCATCGCGTCGAGGTCGCGGGTCGGACCGACGTAGGGCGACGCCAGGATGCGCAGGTCGTCGAGACGCCGGCCGCGCGCCGCGCAGAGGCTCCGGAGCACCCCGACGCGCTCGGCGACGACGTCGGGTGTGACGTTCCAGCCGAACCAGCCCTGGCCGTACTCGGCGGCGCGTCCGAGCGCGGCGTCGCTTTCGCCGCCGACCAGGATCGGCGGATGCGGGCGCTGCACCGGCTTCGGATCCATCCGGACCGGCGGCAGCGTGTAGAACTCGCCCGCGTACTCGGCGACCTCGTCCCGCCAGAGCCGCCGCATCACCTCGAGGTACGCGCGCGTACGGCCGGCGCGGCGGGCGAACGGCACGCCGAGCGCCGCGAACTCCTCGGCGAGCCAGCCGACGCCGATCCCGAAGTCGACGCGGCCGCGCGACAGCACGTCGAGGGTCGCGATCTCCTTCGCGGTGTAGACCGGGTTCCGCTGCGGGACGAGACAGATGCCGGTGCCGAGCCGCGCCCGCGTCGTGACCGCCGCGAGGAAGCTCAGCACGTTGATGGGATCGGCCGGACCGCCGGACGCCGCCGCGACCGGGAGACGGCCGTCGTCCGACGTACGGATAGCGCGAGGCGTAGGCGTCGGTCAGGATCACGTGCTCGGGGACCCAGAGGCTCGCGGCCCCGACCGCCTCCGCCGTCTCCGCGAGCGCGCGCAGCACCTCGGGATCGAGCGCGGTGTCGAAGGTCGGGAGGAAGATGCCGATCTTCACGCCGCGGCCCTCGTGGCGTCGTTCGTCTGCAGCTTCTTGAGCTTCCAGATGAGCTGCGTCTGTCGCACCATGTCGGCGGGGCTGCCGCCGCTCGCGAGCGGGCCGATGTTCCACATGACGACGTGCTTCAAGCCGGCGGCGAGGAGCGGCGCCACGTCGGCGACCACCTCGTCGACGGTGCCCGCGCAGAGACCGTCGCCGAGGAGCTCGGGCGTCAGCTGCTTCTCCGCCGAGGCGAACGCGGCGAGCGGGATCTCGTTCGGCAGGATGTCGCCGAAGCCTTCGAAGTCCTCGCCGAGCGGGTGCGTGAGGCCGTGCTTCTTCCAGACCGCGCCCGCCAGCAGGAGCGCCATCGCGGTCGCGGGCTTCACTTTCATCAATCCCTCGATCACCGGGCGGCGGCCGGCGCCGAGCGCGACCTGGATCTGCAACGCGGGCTCGAAGCGGTCGAACGAGCGCCCCGCCGCAGTCGCGGCGGCGCGGATCACGCCGAGCTTCCGCGCATACTCCTCGGGCGTCATCTTCTGGGTCGGATACCAGCCGTCGCCGAAGCGGCCGGCGAGGCCGAGCATCCGAGGCGCGTGCGCGGCGACCCAGACCGCCGGCGCCTTGTCCTTGTAGAGCGGGGTCGTGAAGAGCGCCTTCGTGAGCTTCCAGGTCGGTCCGGCGAAGGAGACCGGCTCACCGCGGCTCTCCCAGAGCAGGCGGATGATGGTGAGCGCCTCCTCCAGGCGGCCGACGCGCTTGGTGAACGGGATGCCGTAGGGCTCGGTGTTCACGCGCTCGCCGTTCCCGATCCCGAGGATCGCGCGGCCCTTCGTCATGTGGTCGACGGTGACGAAGGCCTGGGCGAGCGTCACCGGGTGCCGGCGGTAGGCTTCGGTCACGCCGGTGCCGATCCGCACGCCGCGATAGCGCGTCGCCATCATGCCGAGCATCACGAACGGGTCGAAGAAGGCGTCCGTCGACGGCACCATCTTGGCGGCCGGGGTGTACTCGGGTTTCCAGAACGCCGTCGGCACGAATCCGAGGTAGTGATCGGGCAAGAGCATGCTGTCGGCGCCCGCGAGCTTCGCCATCCGCATGCCGAGCCGCTCGACCCAGAGCGGCGCCGTGCACGTCGTCTCGATCCCCACCTGTAGGCGCGCCATGACCCCTACGAATGGCCACACGGCACGTCGTGGGTCAAACGAACCTCGTTCGCGGGTAGTGTCAGTCTGATGATGCATCGTAGTCTCGGACTGCCGCGAGCTGTCTTCGTTCGGTGTCGCCGGCGGGTGGGTCAGGGATTGCTCCTACGGTCGCCGGGTTCCGGCTCACCCAGCGCGTACTGCCCGCCGGTGCTTCTCACCTGCGCACGCGAGCTGCGGCTCCCCGGAGCAACTCCTGACCCACCCGCCGGCGATTCATCGAAGCAAAGCGAACGATCGCTCGGCGCGCAGACTCGCTGCGCCAACACTGACGCTTCAACAAGATTGAGTGATGAGGCAGCAGGCGGGCGGGTCGGGGATGGCTTCCGAGGAGCCTGCAGCTCGCGTGTGCGCAAGCCAGAGAGGCACTGCCGGGCAGTAAGCGCTTGTATCTCGGATTTCAGCGCACGGTCTTCACGGTGTAGGCGAAGAGGTGCGCCGGGAGGCCGAACGCGCTGGAAGCCATGAGCTTGATCCCCAGAGTGGCCCCCGCCCTCTTCGCCTATGCCGTGGAGTATCCAAGGCCGAGAGCCTGCATCCACAAGCTCGGTAGGCGATCGTACAGGGTCAGGGGGCCGGCGCGAGACTAGGACTGGAGGTCGTGATGGGCAAGGTGACCGACGCAGGGATCGATGTGAGCAAGGACGTGCTGGACGTGGCGGTGCGGCGTGCGGACGCGCGATGCGAGACCGCGCGCTTTGCCAATGATGCGGGCGGGCACAAGAAGCTGGTCGGGTGGCTGACGAAGGGGCGGGGCGCCGTGCGCGTCGTGTTGGAGTCGACCGGCACCTATAGTTTGGACGTGGCGCTCGCGCTGCATCGGGCGCGCGACGTTGCGGTGATGGTCGCCAATCCGCGGGCGATCAAGCAGTTCACGGGCGCGCTGATGCAGCGGTCCAAGACCGATGTGACGGCGGCGGTGGCGCTGCAGGAGTTTGCGAGCCGCATGCCGTTCGTCGCATGGGCGCCGCCGTCCGCGCCGGTCCTCGAGCTGCGGGGCTGGCGCGGCGGATCGCCGCGCTAGTGGCCGAACGCACGCGGGAACGCAATCGCGCGCATGCGCTGCACGCGACCGCCGAAGCCTCGGCGATCGTGGCGAATGACATCGCGGTCAACATGCGCCATCTCGAGCGCCGGAAGGAGCTGCTCACGGGACAAGCCCTGGCTGTGATCCGTGCGCATGCCGACCTCCAGGCGGCGTTCGACGTGCTCGTGTCGGTGCCCGGAATCGCCGCGCACAGTGCCCTCCAACTGCTGCCCGAGCTCCTGGTGCTGCCGCCGGGGATGACCGTGCGCCAGTGGGTCGCCCATGCCGGCCTCGATCCCCGCGCGCATCAGTCCGGCACGTCGGTGGACAAGCCCGCGCGCATCTCGAAGGTCGGCAACGCACATATCCGGCGCGTCCTCTACATGCCCGCCCTCGTGGCGGTGCAACGCAACGACCATGTCCGTGCCTTCTTCACGAAGCTCGTGGCGCGCGGCAAGACCCCGCTCCAGGCCTACGTCGCCGTGATGCGGAAGCTCCTGCACGCGATCTACGGCATGCTCGCAAGCCATACGCCCTTCGTCGGCGCGAAGTTTCATGCGGCCGCTGCTTGACGGGCGAGAGAGTATCTGGGTGGCCGGAACCCGGCGACCGTAGAAGCCATCCCCGACCCGCCCGCCTGCTGCCACCGCTTCCGATTGCTCCCCCGCGCGAGATTCAAACGATGAGACACTACCCGTTCGCGACATGCGCATCATCCATGAGACAAACGATTGGCTACGTTGCCGCCGGCTGGTACTCGTACGAGCGTCCGGATCGCTTCGACGCCCGTCTCGTCGCCGACCTGCCCCTCCGACGACGCCGTTCGATCCCAGCCAGCACAGGAGGAAAGCCATGGCCGTTTGGGACGCGGAGAACGCCGCGCATCTCTTTGTCGCGCGCCGGCTTCGGCGGTGACGAGCGCGACATCGAGAAGTACGTACGCTACGGCCAGATCGGCGCCGTCGAGAAGCTGGTCACCGTCAAAGGGACGGGCTCGAAGGGTCCCGGCAAGTCGGGAAGCGCCGCGCAGGATCCCGACGACCTCCTGAAGCTCAAGACCTGGTGGGCGAAGCGCATGGTCAAGGCGACCACGCGCCGGACCCAGGAGAAGATGTGCCTCTTCTGGCACGACCACTTCGCCTCCAACATCAGCATGCGTGAAGAACAACCTCTGGATGGCGCAGCAGAACGCGCTCTTCCGCCGCTACGGCCTCGGCGACTTCAAGACGCTCGTCTTCGAGGTGACGCGCGACCCGGCGATGCTCGAGTTCCTCGACGGCGACCGCAACAAGGTCGGGAAGCCCAACGAGAACTACGGGCGCGAGCTCCAGGAGCTCTTCGTCCTCGGGCGTGAACGACCTGAACGGCAATCCCAACTACAGCCAGACCGACGTCCAGGAGATGGCGCGCGCCCTCACCGGCTTCGTGATCCAGGGACGACCAAGGCGTCTTCGACCCGACCCGCCACGACAACGGCAGCAAGACCGTCCTCGGCGTCACCGGCAACCTCGGCGTCGTCGACGCGTCCGGGAACCTCCTGCCCCGGCGACGAACATCATCGACATCCTGTTCGCGCGCACCGACAGCGACGGTGAGCTCGCGATGCCGCGTTACCTCGCGAAGAAGTTCTGGGAGTACTTCGCGTACCCGAACCCGACCAAGGCCCGCGTCGACGAGCTGACCGGGCCGTTCATCGCCGGCGGCTTCTTCATCCGCGACCTCCTGCGCTCGATCTTCCTGCACGACGACTTCTACAGCGCCGAGGCCAAGAGCCAGTCGGTGAAGAACCCGTGCGAGTTCGCGTTCCACGCGATCCGCGCGACCGCGCGCCTCGACCAACGCCAAGACCCTGCCCGATCAGCTCGCCAACATGGGCATGGACCTCTTCGATCCGCCGACCGTGAACGGTTGGAACAACGGTCTCGCCTGGCTCTCGAGCGGCCAGTTCCTCGGGCGCTTCGAGTTCGCCCAGATCGCTCGCCGCCGGCCGCGACGGCAACCTGAAGATGAGCCCGACCCGGCTCTTCGACCGCTCGGCGACCGACGCCGGACAGGTCGTCGACGAGCTGCTCGGGAAGCTCGGCATCGCCGCGCAGGTCCCGCCGGACGCGCGTCAGGCCCTCGTCGACTACTTCGAGGGCGCCACCAACTTCTTCGACACGACGGTCATCGAGAAGAAGGTACGCGGCGCGATCGCGCTGATGCTCGATCTGCCCGAGTTCCAGATCCACTGAGCGGAGAGGACACGACCATGACGATCACTCGACGTGAGTTCATGCGGCGAAGCGCCCTGCTGGGTGCCGCCGTCACCGCTCCGCATCCCTTGCTCCGCGCCATGCTCGGCGCCGGTGTTGCCTACGCCTCGCCGCCCGACTCGATCCTCGTGCTCGTCCAGCTCGAAGGCGGGAACGACGGCCTCAACACCGTCATCCCGAGCGCCGCCGGATTGCAGCGCACGACCTACGACACCAAGCGCCCGAACCTCGGCGTCCCGCTCGGCAATCTCGCGCGCGCACCGGCATCGGCAGCTCGGGCGGCACCGCGCTCGCCCTCCACCCGACGATGACCGCGCTCAAGACGCTCTTCGATACCGGCAAGGTCGCGGTCGTGAACGGCGTCGGCTATCCCAACCAGAACCTCTCGCACTTCCGCTCCGAGGACATCTGGTTCGGCGCCTCGATCCGGAAGCCGCGCCCGCCGAGAACTTCACGACCGGCTGGTTCGGCCGCTACCTCGAATGCCGCCGGCTTCGGTCCAAGCACGATCGTCGCGGTCGACGTCAACCAGACGTTGAACCCGATCTTCGTACAGCCCGGCACCAATACGCTCGCGGTCCGCCGCATCGCCGACTTCCAGCTCCCCGACGACCCGCTCTATCCCGACTACGCCGCCAAGAAGGCCGCGCTCCAGGCCGCATACGCGGTCGAGGCCGACCCGCTCGAGACCGACGGCGCGCAGCTCGAGATCGGGACCTCGGGCGACGCCATGCTCGGCAAGATCGACGTCTACGCCAACGTCAGCACCACCTGGGGATCCAACCTGAACGGCCTCGGCGGCTCGCTCGGGACGAGCCTGAAGCAGGTCGCGTCGATCCTGCGCTACGACGTGCTCAATCCCGGCACCCCGACGGGCGCCCGCTTCTTCCACGTCCGGCTCGGCGGCTTCGACACCCATACGCAGCAGCAGGCGACCTCGCGACGGGAGCGCAGCCCGTTCGCCTCCAGCGCGTGAGCGACTCGCTGAAGGCCTTCTACGACGACATGGTGAGCCTCGGCCTCCAGAACAAGGTCGTCATGGTGACGTTCTCGGAGTTCGGGCGGCGCGTCGCCGAGAACGGCAGCGGCACGACGGCCGGCACCGACCACGGCGCGGCGTCGCCGCTCTTCGTCGTCGGCGGCACGGTGAACGGGCGGCCTCTACGGGACGCTTCCCCAACCTCACCGACCTCGACGGCGGCAACACCAAGTGGAACGTCGACTTCCGGCAGGTCTACGCGACCATCATCGACAAGTGGCTGCTGACGCCGGGAGCCCACACCTCGATCCTGAACGACACCTTCGGGACGCTCGGGTTCCTGACCTGATGGCCATGCGTCTCCCTGATCGCGATCGCCCTCGCCGCCGACGACGGCACCGGCGACCGCGCTGACGCCGGGCGGCGGGTCGAAGACGACCGATTGCCTCGCCGAGTTCGGAGGCACGCCCGCCAACCAGCCCGTGTCTCACCCGCGTGAGATCCGCTGCACGGACAACAACCCCGCGTGCGACGACGATCCGACGCTCGGCATCTGCCAGTTCGAAGCCGAGGTGTGCCTGAACGTCAGCGACCCGAATCTCCCGACCTGCGCGCCGCAAGCCCTCGAGACCTACTTCATCGAGAACGAGCAACCCGATACCAACCCGAAGCACGACTTCGACTTCCAGGCCCTCGAGGACGCGCTCAACTCCCTCGTGCTGCCGCTCGACGCGAGCGACGTCAACGTCTGCGGCGGCCCGGTGCAAATGAGTCTGCGACTTCCGATCGCGCCGACGAAAACCGGCGGGCACTTCCGCCGCGGCAAGAAGCAGATCGAATCGACGCTCGCCGGCGACGTCACCGTGCGGGACGAGGACAAGCTCAAGATGACGTGCGTGCCGGGGAAGGACACGACGCCTTGCGACGGCGTCACCTCGACGTTCGAGCAGATCCAGCGTCAGATCTTCACGCCGACCTGCGCGATCCCCACCTGCCACAACGTGGCCCAGGGCGAGCACCAGATGTCGCTCGCGCCGGGCGAGAGCCTACGCGAGCCTGGTCGGTGTGGCACCGACAAACGTGGTCGCCAACGGCGCGGGGCTGAAGCGGGTCGATCCCGGCAACCCCGACAACAGCTTCATCCTGAAGAAGCTCCGCGGCGAGCTCGTCGATGGCGAAGGGGTACAGATGCCGAAGGACCTGAAGCGACTCCATCACCTCCATGTCGACCTGATCGAGGAATGGATCGGCGCCGGCGCCCCGGAAACGGGTTTCCCGACCGTGCTCGGCTGTCACTGACGCCGCGCCCCTTCCGCGGGACCGCAACACGGCCACCGTCGCTGGCGTCTCGGGCGCCGAAACGTCTAAGGTACCCGCCGGGGAGGGATCGGTATGCGGAGGCTCGTCGCGATCGCGCTGCTGGTCGGTGTCGTGGGGTGCGGGAAGTTGATGCGGAAGCCCGGTGGAGAGGCGGCGCGCCGGGCGGAGAGCACGCCGCCCGCGGCCGAGACCAAGTCGGAAGCCCTCGCGACGAAGGGGGCCCCGGTCGCGGCCATGCCGAGCGCGCCGTCTTCTTCTCCGGCCGCTGTCGCGCCGGCCGGGACCACGACGCTCGATACGGCCGCGATCGAAGAGGCGACCGGGCTCACGGGGGCGGTCATGGCCGACGGCGTCTTTCGCATCACCCGGCCGCGCGGCGACTGAAGGTCGCGCTCGACGGCTTCCCGATCACGCCGCGGATGGGGCTCGCCGGCGGGATGGGGTTCCGCGCGCATCCGAGCGGCGCCATGCTGGTCGGCGTGATGCCGGTCGCCGCCGACGAGCTGCAGACGGTGGTGTCGGCCTTCGCCAACGCGGGCCTCGAGGTGACGGCGCTGCATTCGCACTTCGTTGGCGAGAGCCCCGCATCTTGTTCATCCATTTCGGCGGCGTCGGGAACGCGATCGCGCTCGCCCGCGGCGTCCACGACGTGCAGGACGCGATCGTGCGCGTCCGGACGGCGTATCCGCTGAAGGCCACGCCCGTCGAGAGCGGGTCCGATCTCGACGTCGCGAAGCTCGATGCGCTGCTCGGGCTCCACGGCGAGCGCGACGGCGGCGTCTATCGCGTCGCGATTCCGCGCCCGGACGTGCGCGTGACCGAGCTCGGGGTCGACCTCGGCGCCACGATGAGCCCGACGTCGTGGGCCGCGTTCGAGGGCACGGCCGAGCGCGCGGCCGTCGCCGGTGAGCTGATGGTCACGACCGTGGAGACGCAGCCCGTGATCCACACGCTCCGCGAAGCAGCGCATCGGCGTCGTCGGCATTCACGACAACTCGAGCCGCGAGGATCCGCGCCTGGTCTTCGTGAGCTTCTGGGGCGTCGGCCGGAGCGACGCGCTCGCCGCCGGCGTCCGCAAAGCGCTCGATCAGCTGCCGCGAGGCGGGTGACCGACCGCCGACTCCTCTTCGCGACCGCGTTCGTGCGGGCGCTCAGCGTCGGCATGATCGGCGTGTTGCTGGGGCTGCACCTGGCGGCGTTGCCGCTCGATGCGGCGCACATCGGCATCGTCGTCGCGGCGGGGCTCGCGGGTGGTGCGGTGGCGTCGCTGCTGGTCACGCTCGGCGGCGACCGGCTCGGACGACGTCGCACGCTGGTGTTGCTCGCCGTCGCGACCGCCGCCGGCGGGATCGCCCTCGCCTTCTTCCACGACTTCGTGACGCTCACGATCGCGGCCTTCCTCGGCATGGCGAACGGGATGGGCCGGGATCGCGGCGCCGCCCTCGTGATCGAGCAGGCGATCTTGCCGGCAACGGTCGAGGACAGCACCCGCACGCAGACCTTCGCCTGGTACAACGTCTTGCAGGATGCAGGGCATGCCCTCGGCAGCCTCGCCGCCGGCCTGCCGGTCGTGCTCCAGACCGCGGCCGATCTCGCGCCGACGGCGGCGCTCCGCCTGTCGGTCTGCGTCTACGCGGCGCTGGCACTCGTCGGGGCCGGCTTCTACCTCCGCCTCTCGCCGACCGTCGAGCGCGCGCGCGCGCGCGCCTCCGCGTGTCGCCCGCCACGCGCGCCGTCTTGACGAAGCTCTCGGCGCTCTTCGCGCTCGACGCGCTCGGGGGCGGCTTCCTCACCACGTCGCTGCTCTCGTACTTCTTCGCGACCCGCTTCGGCGCGAGCGCCGCGACCATCGGTGCCCTCTTCTTCCTCGCCCGGGTCGCGAACGCGCTTTCGCATTTCGTCGCCGCCTGGCTCGCCCGCCGGATCGGCCTCGTCAACACGATGGTCTTCACCCACATTCCGTCGAGCCTGCTGCTCGTGACGGTCGCGATCGCCCCGAGCTTTCCGATCGCGGCGGCGCTCTTCGTGCTTCGCGAAGGCCTCGTCGAGATGGACGTCCCGACGCGCCAGTCCTACGTGATGGCGGTCGTCCAGCCGGAGGAGCGGACGGTCGCCTCGGGCGTGACGAGCCTCGTGCGGCTCGGGGCCTGGGCGGTCGCGCCGTCCTTTGCCGGCCTCTTCATGGAGGGCGGCTCGCTTCGCGGCACCGCTCGTCGTCGGCGCCGCGATGAAGATCACCTACGACCTGCTGCTCTGGCGCGCGTTCCGGGGCGTGCGGCCGCCGGAGGAGCAAGCGGCCTGATCAGGCGAAGCTGCGCGCGAAGAGCCCGCGGATCGCCGCCCGCCCGTTGTCCTTCACGAAGCGGGTGCCGGTGCCGGTGAAGTGGCGGTGCTGGATCACCGGATCCCGGCGCGGCCTCGAACGCCTCGCCCGTCCAGCGGAACCAGCCGCTCTTGCTCCTGGTCGAAGACGAAGAGCGGCTTGTTGCAGAGCTTCGCGAACTCCGCGCCCCAGCCGGTGCCGCCCTTCACGGTCGCGTCGGGCTGGATCGCGCCGACGACGTAGATCTCCTGGCCGTTGTTCACCTGGTGCCAGATGCACTGCAGGACCTTCTTGAACAGTGGCGGTGTCCGGGTAGCGCCGGTGCATCAGCTTCGAGCACGTACGTCAGGCTCACGTCGCCGTGCTCGAGCTCCTCGTGCGTGAGCACGCGGATGCCGCGGCTGCCGCGCGTCGCGATGGCCCTCGAAGGTGAAGTTCACCTCCTCGATGCCGTGACGCTCGGCCGCAGCCGCCGAACTCGGCCTCGGCACCGCCCGCGGCGCCGCTGAACAGGATGCAGTCTTCGCGCTTCATGCCGTCGCCTCCCCGGTGTGCGCGGTTGTCTCCGATCCGTCTTCGGGGTCAACCGCGCGTCGATCGTCCCTCACCCGACCCACGCATACGTGACGATCCCGGCGAGCGCGACCACGTAGCCCCACCGCGAAGACCGCGACCAAGCCGGCGCGCGCCGTCCGCGGCAGCGCGAGCGCCAGGTACATGAACACCGGAAACGACACGCTCATGTAGCGCCCGAACGACATCGAGGTCCTTCGACGCGAGCGGCGCCAGCCAGAGCAGCGTGCTCCAGAGCGTCAGAGCGCGCGGGAACCAGCGCGCGCGCCACATCGCGACGAGCACGACGGCGAACGCGACCATCGTCGCGTAGTCGACCTTGCGAGTCGTGGAAGTTGTGGACCGCCATGTGCGGGAAGGCCGCCGCCTTCTCGACCACGTTCCGCCAGAGGTTCGTGAAGACCGCCTCGTTCTCGTAGCCCCAGAGGCGCGACGCCGCCGAGAAGAAATGCCAGTCGCCGGTGCGGACCGTGGTTCAGCACCGCGAACGGCACGAGCCCGAGCGGCACGAGCAGGCGCGCACGTACGCCGCGCAGGCGCCGCCGCCCGTGGCCGCGCGGAGTGCGGGCGAGGACCGCGAGCAGCAGCGGCGGCACGATCAGCACTCCGAGCGGACGCGTGCTCGCGAGGAGCGCGCCCGCGAGGGAGCATCGCGACGTGGTGCCCACGCCAGGCAGCGAGGAAGGCGACCACGCTGAGCAACAGGAACAGGCTCTCGGTGAAATAGAGCGTGGAAGAAGATCGCGAAGGGAAGAGGACCGTGAGCGCCACGACCGCGTGGCGCGTCGTCGCCACGCGCTCGGGAAGGCACTCCGCGACGAGCAGCGCGAGCGCCGCGCCGCGGCGGCGAGGCCGATCAGCGTCGTCGCGACGAAGGCCGCGACCGGCAGCGGGAGCACCGCGGCGAAGGCCGCGATCACCAGCGGGTAGAGCGGAAAGAAGGCGTACTTGTGACGGCAGTATGCGCCTCCGTCGCCCAGTCGGGACGCGGCACCTCGCGCGCCGCACTCCGGGTTGCCGACGAGGTCGGGATAGCCGCCCGCCGCGAGGCTCAGGTACCACTCGCCGTCGGAGTAGCTCCAGAGCTCGAAGAAGCGCGCGGCGCGAGCCGCCTCGCGCGCGCGTCGACCTGGTAGTGGGCGAAGTTGCGCGAAGTAGGCGGCGCGGTCGAAGGGCAGCGTCGACGCGAGCGCGTAGGCGAGTCCCCCAGGTGGCGAGCTTCACGAGCAGGCACACGCAGCACCCCGCGCGGCGCGAGGCGTAAACCATCGATTGTTGGGCGCGTTCAGCACGAGCGAGTGTCGAGGCTGGCGTCGCCACGAAGCGACGACGCGGCTCCTCTAGCATGCCGCGGGCGCGAGTCGACGCACGCGTTGGAGCCGGCCCAGGCGCGCCTCGAGCCATCGCCCTCGTGGCAGGACGGCGCTCGGTTTCCACCCTGTCAGGGTCTCCGGACGATCGTCCCGCCGCGCGTGATTCAGTCCGGACGGCTCACGTGAATTCCTGCTGGACTTCCCTAGGTTGTGGCGCGCGCGCCGCACGCGTGCAACGCGATACCTTCCGACGTCCCCGCCAGCTCGACGATTGCAACGCCCGATCGCAAAGGCTCGGCGCACCTCCAGCCAGCGCGCCGGGTCCGTTTACGTCCACAGGGAGTCTTCCAAATGCTCGAAGCCCGGATCATCGCGGACCGCGGCACACTGTACTACGCCCGCGGAAGCGACACCGTACGACCTCGAAACGCTCCGCGAACACCTGCGCAGCTGTCGATGTGAGCGCCGCGGCGATGTGACACTCGAGCTGACCCTCGATGGGTCAGGTCGGTCGATCGTCGCCGCCTGGATAGGAGCCGTCATGAACGCTGGCTACCAGGTTCGGGTGCTGCCTCAACGACACGCCGAGAGCGCGGCGTGACCTTTGATCGATCGCGCGCATGGCATCCCGCGCTCTGGCGATCGCTGCTTCCACTCGCCTGCCTTTTCCCCACGGCGGACGGCGGCGAGCAATCGGACGAACGGCCGCTGCGTCTAGGGGAGCAGCGGCCGTTCGTCTCAGGCAGCTCCCGCCTCCGAAGCGCGTAGTCGCTACGAAGCTTTCCTTTGCCGACCGCTGCGCTGCGCCACTGGGGCTCGTTCGGCAAAGTCTGCCGGTGGAACGTGGAAACGCGGCGCGTGCGATCGCTAGGCGGCGCCAGCTTCCATCTCGGCGAGCGCGGCGAGCCTCTGCAGCGACACCCGCGTGCTGTCCGGCGATGGCGCGGCCGCGCAGCAACCGCGGGAGCGGCGCCAGCGGGCCGCCGAAATTCATACGGGTCCGGATGCGGGTCGTCGTCGGGGTCGCGTCGACCCAGTGGTCGAAGACGAGATGCATGCCGAGAAAGCGCGACTCGGTGCGAAAGTACGACGGTGGGTCGGCGGCGGCGATCCTGACCGTCGCGACCGGCAGGCCCCTTCGCTTTGTTCTCGATGGTCGACCCGGCGGCGAACGCGCCCGTGAGACGCGACCACTCGAAGTCCGTGACCCAGCGCGGCCAGGCCATGCACCTCGGTCCAGGTCCGCCACACCGTCTCCGGTAGCCGCCGTCGTCTCGACGCTGTCCTCGACATGCCACATGGTGCGTCCTCCGAGCCCTCTTCGTATCCCACTCGGCAGCGTCCGGGTGCCGCTGGCGCTGCGTCCGCCAGCCGCTGACGCGCGCGGCCCCACGGCTACCGGCGCATGGTCGCCGATGCTACGGTCGCCCTCGCGTGGCCGACCTCGCGCACGACATCGACTTCGACCCGCTCGTCGCCGGCTGGTTCGCCGAGCGCTTCGCCAGCGCCGACGCCGCCGCAGGCGCGACGGCTGGCGCGCGATCGCCGCCGGCCGCGACACGCTGATCGCCGCGCCCGACGGGCTCCGGCAAGACGCTCGCCGCCTTCCTCTGGGCGATCGACCGGCTGGTCCGGACGGCGCGGACGGGCTGGCTCGACCGACGAGACCACCGTCGTCTACGTCTCGCCGCTGAAGGCGCTCGGCAACGACATCCGGAAGAACCTCCGAGCAGCCGCTCGCCGAGATCCGCGAGCGCGCCTTCGCGGCCGGCGTGCAGCTTCCCGAGATCCGCGTCGCGGTGCGCACCGGCGACACGCCCGCAGAGCGAGCGCCAGGCGATGGTGCGGCGCCCGCCGCACATCCTCATCACGACGCCCGAGTCGCTCTACATCCTGCTCACCGCCGAGCAAGAGCCGGAAGTGCTCGCGACCGCCGACGCACCGTCATCGTCGACGAGATCCACGCCGTCGCCGGCGACAAGCGCGGCGCGCACCTGGCGCTCTCGCTCGAGCGGCTCGACGCGCTCTGCGGCCGGCAAGCGTGCAGCGCATCGGCCTCTCGGCGACGCAGAAGCCGATCGAGCTGATCGCGCGCCTGCTGGTCGGCGGCGGCCGCGACTCGCGCGCGACGACGGCACGCCGCGACTGCGCGATCGTCGACAGCCGGCCACCGACGCGCGCCATGGAGCTCGTCGGTCGAGACCACCGACCACGAGCTCGGGCCGATCGCGAGCCACGAGCTCTGGGCGTCGATCTACGAGCGCATCGTCGAGCTGCGTCGGGCACGCACCGCACCACGATCGTCTTCGTCAACACCCGCCGCCTCGTCGAGCGCGTCGCGCACCAGCTGAGCGAGCGCCTCGGCGACGACGCGCGTGGTCGCGCACCACGGCAGCCTGTCTCGCAAGCATCCGCCTCGACGCCGAGCAGAAGCTCAAGAGCGGCGAGGTGCCGGTCGTGGTCGCGACCGCGTCGCTCGAGCTCGGCATCGACGTCGGGCACGTCGACCTCGTCTGCCACATCGGCGCGCCGCGCGCGCTCGCGACCCTGCTCCAGCGGGTCGGACGCTCCGGCCACTGGCTCGGCAGCGTCCCGAAGGGCATCTTCTTCCCGCTGACGCGCGACGACCTCATGCAGACGGCGGCGGCCGTGCGCGCCATCCGCGCCGGCGAGCTCGATCGCCTCCACCTCTCCGACCAGCCGCTCGACATCCTGGCGCAGCAGATGGTCGCGATCGCCGCCGCCGAGCGACGTCGACGAGGACGAGCTCTTCGCGCTCGCGCGCCGGCGCCTGGCCCTATCACGACCTCCCGCGCGGCGCGTTCGACGAGGTGCTCGAGATGCTGGCCGAGGGCGTCGCGACCCGGCGCGGACGGCGCTCGGCGCACCTCCACCGCGACCTCGTCCACCGCCAGCGTGCGGGCCGGCGCGGCGCGCGGCTCGCCGCCATCACCGGCGGCGGCGCCATCCCCGACACCGCCGACTACGACGTCGTCGAGGAGCCGACCGAGGCGCAGCGTCGGCAAGGTCAACGAGGACTTCGCGATCGAGAGCATGCGCGGCGACATCTTCCTCCTCGGCAACCACTCGTGGCGCATCCGCCGGGTCGAGAACGGCACGGTGCGGGTCGAGGACGCCGGGCAGACGCCGCCGACGATCCCGTTCTGGACCGGCGAGGCGCCGGCGCGGACGCGCGAGCTATCGCAAGCGGTGTCGGATCTGCGCGCAGAAGATCGCGCTCGACGCATCCTCGACCGCAGCGCCGAGCCATCCGGCCGAAGCTCGTCGCCTGGCTCGTCGCCGAGTGCGGCATCGACGCCGGCGGCGCCGCGCAGCTCGCGGCGTACGTCCGCGACACGCTCGCCGTCCTCGGCACCGTGCCGACCTGCGAGCACCGTCGTCGCCGAGCGCTTCTTCGACGAGAGCGGCGGCATGCAGCTCGTCGTGCACGCGCCCTTCGGCGGCGCGATCAATCGGGCGTGGGGGCTCGCCCTCCGCAAGCGCTTCTGCGTGACGTTCGACTTCGAGCTGCAGGCGGCCGCGACCGACGACGGCATCGTGCTCTCGCTCGGCGAGCAGCACAGCTTCCCGCTCGCCAACGTCTTCCACGATGGTGCGGCTCGCGACCCTCGAGCACGACCTCGTGCAGGCGGCGCTCGCAGGCGCCGATGTTCGGGACGCGCTGGCGCTGGAACGCGACGCCGCGCCCTCGCGCTCCTGCGCCACAGCGGCGGCAAGCGCGTGCCGATGAACATCCAGCGCATGCGCGCCGACGACTTGCTCGCGGCGGTCTTTCCGGCCCAGGCCGCCTGCGGCGACAACCACACCGGCCCGATCGAGCCGCCGAAGCATCCGCTCGTCGACGAGACCATCGCCAACTGTCTCTACGAGACGATGGACACCGAACGGCCTCCGCACGTCCTCGAGCGGATCGCAGGCGGCGAGATCCATACGGTCGCCGTCGAGACGCCGGCGCCGTCGGTGATGGCGCACGAGATCCTGAACGCCAATCCCTACGCGTTCCTCGACGACGCGCCGCTCGAGGAGCGGCGGGCGCGCGCCGTGGCGCTCCGCCGCACCGACCCCGAGCTCGCCGCCGGCATGGGCGCGCTCGACGCCGAGGCGATCGCGACCGTGCGCGCGCAGGCCTGGCCCGACGTGCGCGACGCCGACGAGCTGCACGACGTGCTGCTGTCGCTGGTCGTGCTGCCGGCGCGACGCGCTCGGCGACTGGCAGCCGCTGGCGCGACGAGCTCGTGCTGCGCGGCCGCGCCGACGATGGCGCGACGTGGCAGCACGACGGCCGTCACGCAGCGCGCGCTCGTCACGGCCGAGCGCATCGCGATCGCGCGCGCCGCCGTGCCCGGCGCTCGACGCTCGCGCCCGCGCTCGTTCCGCCCGCCGGCGCGCCGCAGGCAGCGACGACGAAGCGCGCCGCGCGTCGACGATCGTGCGCGGCTGGCTCGAGTGCCATCGGGCCGACGAGCGTCGCCGATCTCGCCGACCGCCTCGGCCTCGCGCGCGGCCGCGGTCGCGGCCGCCCTCGCGCGCCTCGAGGGCGAAGGCATCGCCCTGCAGGGGCGCTTCACGCCACGCGGCAGCCGGCTGCGACTCGCGGCGACGAATGGTGCGAGCGGCGGCTGCTGGCGCCGCATCCATCGTCTGACGCTCGGCCGCCTGCGCCGCGAGATCGATCCGGTCTCGGCCGCCGACTTCATGCGCTTCCTCTTCCGCTGGCAGCACGTCGCTGCCGCGAGACGCGCCTGCACGGCCGCGACGGCCTCGCGCGGTGATCGGGCAGCTGCACGGCTTCGAGCTCCCGGCGCCCGGCGTGGGAGCGCAGCGTGCTGCCGGCGCCGCGTCGCCGGCTTCGATCCGGGCTGCTCGACGAGCTCTCGCCTCTCCGGCGTCGTCGCGTGGGGCCGCTTCTCGCCGCCGGTCGGACGCCGACGAGACCGTCGCGCCGCGACGCGACGCCGCCGCGGCCGCCGCGCGACCGATCCCGGCGCCTCGCCGCGGCTGACACCGCGCCGGCGTCGCACGGCGCCGACCCGCGCCGCGCCGCTGGCCCTGGCGCCTGCAGCGCCGAGCTCGACGCTGCTCGCGCGGCACGCGCCCGACCCGCGAGCCTCGCGCCTCGTCGCACGCCGCCCGCGACGTCGCCGCCTACCTCGCCGCCGAAGGGCGCCTCCGTTCACCGCCGACATCGCCGCCGCGACCGGCCTCCTGCCGACGGCGACCGAGGACGCGCTCTGGGAGCTGGTCGCGCGCGGCATCGTCACCGGCGACGGCTTCGCGGGCCTGCGCGCCCTCGTCGCCCCGGAAGACCGCCCGCGCCCGAGCAGCGCGCCTGCGCGCGCTCCGCGGCGGGCGCGCGCCGCGCCGCGCGCTGCCGGCCGGCCGCTGGTCGCTGCTCGGCGAGCAAGCGCGACCCGCTCGACGCCGAGGCGCGCGCCGAGGCGCGCCGCGCGCCAGCCTGCTCGCCCGCTACGGCGTCGTGCTGCGCGAGCTGCTCGCGCGCGAGACCCTGATGCCGCCCTGGCGCGAGCTGCTGGTGGTGCTCCGCCGCCTGGAGGCGCGCGGCGAGATCCGCGGCGGGCGCTTCGTCGCCGGCCTCGTCGGCGAGCAGTTCGCCCTGCCCGAAGCCGATCGAGGCGCTGCGCGCGACCGCGCCGGCGCGACGACGCCGACGTCCTGCTGATCGCCGCCGCCGACCCGCTGAACCTGGTCGGCATCCTGACGCCCGGCGCGCGCATCTCGCCGCTCTCGGGCCAGGTGATCGCGTTCGAGCGCGGCGTGCCGATCGACAGCGGCGACCTCGGCGCGGTCCGCCATCGCCTGCGCGACCGCAGCCTCGGCCGCGCCCGGCGCGTGAGCGCCGTTCACCGCCGGATGATCCCTCCCCCGTCGCCTCCGCGCACGCCGTCGGCGCCGACCGACGCGCGCCGCTGGTGGCGCGAACCCTCGCCGGCCGACGTCTGCGAGCGGCCGCGATCTTCGTGCTCGCGATGCTCGCGTACGCCAACACCTTCGGGCACGGCTTCGTGTGGGACGATCCCGTCCTCCTGGAACAGAAAAGTCCGCTTCTATCGCGGCCCCCTCGACGCCTTTCGAGCCGGCCGGGTCTGCCCGTAGCATGCGGATGTATCGGCCGCTCGAGCTGCTTGAGCCTCTGGATCGACACGCGTCTCTGGACCAGCGGCACCGGCTTCCACGTGACGCAGGTGCTCGCTGCACGCCGCTGAACGGCGCCCTCGTCGTGGCTGCTGCGCGCGCGCGCTCGGCGCCGCGCCCGTGGGCGGCGCCGGCCGGAGCGGCGCTCTTCGTGCTCCACCCCGTGCAGGTCGAGTCGGTCGCGCTGGCTCACGTGTCGCGCCGACGTGAGCTGACCGCGACCTTCGCCGTGATCGCGATGCTGGCGTTCCTCCGCCATCAAGACCGCCCCGCCTGGTGGACGGTCAGTGCGAGAAACAATACGTAACCT